>WNFR01000041.1_pt1 | contig 133493 bp, 119 predicted proteins | sample 5400221 | NCBI WGS metagenome assembly WNFR01 (sample SAMN13153357, study PRJNA577476) | soil metagenome | isolation source: 40 cm soil under Madrone tree | place: USA:California | collected 2016-06-14
TCGCTCCCCTCGAGCTTCACGACAACCAAGGGCGCTTCCTCGACGCTTGCCAAATTGACGGGAAACTTGAATCCCAAAAACCCGTCGCCGAGTCCCGCATCGGCGAGATCCTCCCGATATAGTTCCACACGTCCCGCGCCGATGCAGGCATCGTCGATGAATGCCAACACCGTATGATTCCGCAGACTTGCCGTTGCCGAATAGATCCAGCCGCCGATTTCATTGGGAGAGATGTGGTCGATGGCGCCTTTCAACATTTGATACGTCCTCTCGCGGCTGATCGCACCGCTAAAGAGCGCGATTCTTGAGCTTCGCGCCACTAAAGCGCAGGAAGGCGTGCAAATATTTGAGCGCCATCGCCTTGGAATCCATGACCGTGGGAACTCCCGCCTTGAGCCGCGTCAGCGTTTTTTCGTCTGCCGCACGCTCGATGGCCGATACCAGGTCCACATGGTCGTTGATTCGGAAGTGCAATCCTGAAACCCCATCGATTACCTTTTCTGCCATACCCCCGATACCCGTGCAAATTACGGGCCGTCCCGCAGCGTAGGCCTCTTGGATGACCACCGGCGAGTTCTCCCACCACACGCTCGGGACCACCACGTAATCGCATGCTGACATGAGCCGAAGGACGTCCGCATTGTCGTAAGGACCGGAGAACGACAGGCACGGCAGAGTCTCCGCCAGCCTCAGTAGACGGTCGACGAAGGGGGCGGGCTGGCCGATCACGTTGCCGTGAATCCGGATTCGAATCCGATCGGACAAAGTGTTGCGCTTGGAGATCGCCTCGGCGGCCCGAAGAATCGTGTCGACACCCTTGAACGGATTGATCTGGCCGAAGAATCCAAACACGTACGGTCCCGGGTGCCGATCCGCCACCGTCCCGCGATGCGGGAGCCCATTCTCGACGACCGTCAATCGATTCCGCTCGAGACCCCATGCGACATAGCGATCAACGAGAAAATGGCTGGGGGAAATAAAGCCATCGAGGGGTCGATAGGAGTCCAGAAACGCCCGACGGCGCAGCGAGAATTCTTGACGCGTGTGTTCGGGGAAGCAGTTGATGCACGCCGCAGGCGTCGCCTGGCGGCACAAATTGTGCGCCGGCCGGGTGATCATTTGACCGTGATGATGGCAAATGCTGAGCAGTTCGTGCAGCGTCAAGACGGTGACGATCTCCGGATCCTCGGCGATCGACCGAACGGCGCCAATCCCAAAATGCAGGATATGATGGAAATTGACGGTCCGTGTGCGCCGCGGCAACGCCTGACGAAGTGCGGTCACCAGTTCCGGTTTGGCACATTGGTGAAAATGATCGAACTCGGATTGATCGTGAAAAACGGCGCGTTCTCGAGCCGAACCGAGGGAGAGTTTGGATCGGTCCTTGTCGCCGCACGCCGTAATGAACGTCACATCACAATCGAGAGCGGAAAGGCCGGAAAATAAGGTGTACGCCGAAATCTCGGCGCCGCCCTTGCTCAAGGAGGGATGACTGTGGCTGATGATCGCGATCGGCGCGATGCGCGGGTAGGCTCGAGGGCTTGTGGACTCGCTCATGTCGCCATTCGGTTCACCGCCTGCACGAACGGTGATCCATCGAGCGGACGAGTGAACCAAGCGGCGCCGGCGTGCGTGTCGGTCAAATGAGCGGCTAGACCATTCGTGCCGGCATACCCCCCAAGCACTGCGCGGGACTGTTGCAACCAGGAAGACAACGCGGTTCGCGTCCATCCAAATGCCGCGGCGGACTGCATGTTGACCTCGCTATCCGAACTGGGATCGTTGACTCCCAAAAAACAGCCGCCGTTCTCGTTCGAATTCAAAAAGGTCCGCGCCGCCAGCCACCCTGAATCGGTGAGATAGATTCCCGGCCCCAGGAAGACGAACCGATCGCAGCTCAGCGCCTCCAGAATCGCATCGAGCGCATACAGCGACTGCGCCGGACGCCGTGCCGAAATCAGGGTACACGAGAGATCGGTGGTTGCCGCCAAGGATTCGCACAGCAGCAAGACGTCCGACCTCGTCGCGGCTTCGTCGGCGATCAGAACCACCCCGGGAGATCCTTGATCCGCGAGATGCACGCGGATCTGTTCGGCCACCAGGAACGCGTTTGAGCGGCCGCCCGATACGACACACACGAGGGTTCGCCGCGACGGCGCTGCTTTTAGCATGCGCCAGAAGGCCGCGTTCCCCCGATCCAACGAGCGGAGCGCACGCGCCAGATCCGGAAAGAAGGGCTCCGACACCAGCGCGGGATAGCATGTCAGCAGCGCCTCCGGCTCAACCGCGGCGCCCACCAATTTGCAGGCCTTCGGATCGATGAAATGACAACTCGTCGTTCCATCGTCGTATGAAATCTTGATGACCGGCTGCGCGCAGTCCCGGACGCCGATCGGACCGCGGAATAGCGCAACAAAGCCGGCCCTCGGCAATAACGCGTCGCACCCGGGTGAGACGGCGTCAAGATCCAATCGTGGACGAAAGGCGAGGCTGCTCTCATCGCAGCTCAAGATAGTCGCGCCAAAACGCATGGAGAATGACTGCGGGCTACCCATCGGATTGACGACCCAACCGCTGACGATGCACCCAAAGTCGGGTATCACGAATACGCGATCCAGCGCCGCCGCAGCCTGGCTCTCCCCCGGCGTCCAGCTGCCCGGATTGTCGATGAGTTTGAGAAGCGCAGCGGTCGGCCCTGTGTGACATCGGTTCGCCAGCTGTCGAAAGGAGGTCACAAACTCTTGCTGCTTCACGATCCGCGCCGGGCTCATGCACCGCAGGTAGGCAAGGTGCTCCCCCTTGATGAAAATAAACGGGATGGTGGCAAGCGTGGGCGCCCATGACGAATGAACCACTCCGACGAAACCGCATTTGGTCGAATCGAGATCATCTCGCTCGAAAAACGTATAGGCGAACCCCGCCGGCTCCTTTCGACCATCGACGACCACCGCGGGAGCGTCCACTAGCGCGACTCGGTTCATCCAGCCCTGGATCCAGACCAAGCCGCTCTCGTCGATGGCCAATAATTCGATGAATCCAATTTCCTTCGAGGCACTCGGACGTAACGGCAGTGCGGAAATCGCCGCACCGGCATTTCTCAAGGCGCCCAGGCGATCCATGAGGTCGAACCCCAGGCCCGGGGCAGGCTCGGCAGTCAACAAGCGGACGACGCTGGGCAGTTCGCTGTCGCCGAGAATTTCGACGCGCTCGCCGGCCAAAGCAACGCGCAACGGGATCTTGGACTGCTCCCGACGGAGATTCGATAGAACCTCCGGGGGAAACTGAAACCCCGGTGTTGCGGCGGCCCCGAGAAGAGCGACGACATCCGGGCGCTTGAGCCCGGTGGAGGTTTCGGCAACCACCTCGTTTCCCGCCAGCAGTTGCAAGCGGAGCGGAATCGCCGGCGCATCCAAATCGAGCGCCCAGCCCTCGACGCCGTTCTCGAGGCTGACCAGATCAACCTTACCGCGCCACCGCAGCGGAGAGTCCGCATAGAACAGTGAGGCGGACAATCGCTTGCGGATCTCGGCGGTGTCGTCGATGGACTCAAACGTAGCGCTATCCTGCATGCGATCCAATCCCGATGAGCAGTGGTGGGTGCGGGGCGGCCCACTTCGCGGTCCGTCGCGCGCGACCCTAGCTTACGAGAAGCTCAACCGATCAAACAACCACTAAATCACCCCATCGCTTCGGGACGATCACGCTCAAGGATGGTGCAGCCGGGTGCACCAACAATGCCCACGCAATTCAGATGAAGCTTTCGATTGCTTTGACCGCACGTTCGACATCCACGGTCCAGGGGTTGTGCGGATGACGGCCTTGAGTGGAGTCTTCCTGACCGATCACAAAGCCGTATTCAAGATTCAAACTCGCAAAAAACCGGGCGTGATTCAAGGTAAACGTGTCCGTTCCCTCAATGCTGACCACCTTGGTTCCCGGATTGCAAAACGCCGTATTGAACATCGCCGCGCCGCCCAGACCAACCACGGCGGTGGCCTGACTGAATCGCAGAACTTGGTCCTCGAAGCTTAGCGTCTCGGGTTCCACTACGACATAACCCCGAGCCTCGAGGGCCGCGATCAGCTGAACTTCGTTGAGCAGAGCCCGGTAATTGCCGCCTAGTTTTTGTGTGACGGACTTTCGTGAGACAAACAGCTTGCTCGGTGGCGGCAAGAACGCTGCGGCTCGACACCGAGCACGGATATTGTCCAAAATGGTGCGCGCCCAGCTATCCACGACCAGGTCCACTGTGGAATATTGGTGGAGCGCGAGTTGCTGACAGAAATAAGTTTGCCAGGGCTTTTGCTGAATGAGCCGCTCCTCATGGACACCCACGAATCCCAAGAGCTTCTGCTGCCAGGTTTCAGGGGCATAACATAAAAATCCGCCGGGTTGGCCCGCCGCGACGAAGGCGACCGCGCTTTGCAATCCATGCAACAGCCACATGCCCCAATTCGCCGGTTCGATCGGGCTGCCGAAGAACACCGGTCCATGAATGTTGACGATGTTGCCGTCATTGAGATGGCTGACATCAACGGTGTACTGGCCGCTTCGGGAGGCGATCGTGGGAATGGCATTCGATGTCGGCGGCAGATTGTTCAAGTGCCAGTTCAGGCGGCCTGCGTAATTGTCGAGTTCTTGGCAATTGAACTCACCGCTTTTTCCGATCAGTCCATGAAAATGATGAAATCCAAAAAGATATTGATGGGAGTACTGGCCCACGAAAGTCGCGTGCGTGGTGTGCCGTAAATCGGTGGACAATCCCGGCTTGATGTCACGTCCCGAGAGATTCGAGACCACTGTCGGGGCATGCCGCTTCCACGCCCTTTCCGGCTGCAACAGCGTCAGGTGCCGGGTGCGCAACAGCCGTTCTTTGGTTGGAAGAACGATATTCATCCGCGCCTCATGGACTGGTCCATCTTATGCACCGAGCAACAGTTCGGCATACAGAGTCCGATGGCGGGCGACGACATCCCGGGTCAGGCTCGGAGATCTCAGCGTGGATCGGAGGTTTTTCAATCTAGCCGGGGCCTTGGCGAGCTTCAACAGCAGGGACGAAAGCGCGGCCGAATTGCCGACGGGAAAATGCAGACCGTCGACGCCATCGCGAATCTTCTCCGCCATTCCGCCGATGTCCGAGCACAGCACGGGGCGGCGGTTGCGAAGCGCCTCCTCAATGACCACCGGCGAGTTCTCCCACCAGATACTGGGCATCAATACCAGATCGACAGACTGCATGAGTCCGTCCACGCGGCCTTGGTCGTACGGCCCATGGAACTTTACATTCCGGCCTGCTTTGGCAAGTCGAGCCAGGAAATCGGTCTTGAATTCCGGCGGCTGGCCGCGATAGTCGCCGTAGATCTCGAAGACGATTCCGTCGACCTTCCGGTTCAGCAAGATTTCCGCCGCCTCGAGCAACACGTTGATACCCTTCAAGAAGGATATCTGTCCAAAAAACCCGACCCTCAAGAGATCCGGTTGATCGAGTGCGGCGGCGGCGGGTTGATTCAGCGGCGCCGGAATCACGTTTTCAATCACGGTCATACGGGCCTTAGGCACGCCCCAAGCCACATAGCGTTCCGCCAGAAACTCGCTTGGCGCGATGAACAGATCCACGAGAGCGAAAAATCGCTCGATGTACAGCCGACGAAGGAAGAAATCCGAAACGGCAATGTTCTCGAAGCATTCGGCACATCGTTCTGGCTTGGATTCATAACACAGGGACCGATCCGGGTTGGTGATCATCTGGCCGAAGTGATGACAAAGGGCCAAGTACTCGTGCAGCGTGAGTACGATTTTGCACTCGGGCAACGTCTCGCGTACATGAAGGAATGCCTCGACACCAAAGCCGAGATAGTGATGAAAATGAACCACCCGTGGCTGGAGGCGCTTCAATAAATGCCGAAAGTCCTGCGGAAATCCCGCATCCCGGTTGGCAAATTTGAACCAATCGTAGGCCCCCACCGAATAGATATACTCACGATCCGAAAACGGCTGGCTTATCCTGGCACCGAGTTTTTGATCGGTCTCGCGCCTGTCGCAACCCAGGAACCACGGTTCGCACTGCGGTTGGCCCTGCAGCTCCTTGAACAGCTCGAAGGCGCTGATTTCGGCGCCCCCCTTCGATAGTTGGGGATGACTATGCGATGCGATCAGAATCTTGAGGATGGAGTCAGACGAGTTATCGCCATCACGGCTGGACGGTGATGCCACGACTTTCCCGCGCCGCCGGGACGCCGCCTTGGTCACGCTATGAGGACGCAAATAAAGACGTAGGGGACGGGAAGGCGTGAATCCACCGCCTCTGGTGCAACCAGGCGTTGTATAGCGTCAGATTCATCCGCCAGTTCTGACTGGGTGCCGATTGTGATTTTCTCTCCAGATGATAGAGGTGCACGTCGTTGTCAACCACGCACGACAATCCACGCGCTTGAATCCTACGACAGAGGTCCGCGTCCTCGAAGTCGCCGATGATGTACGCGACATCAAAACCACCAAGTTCTTGCGCCAGCGACCGTTCCATGACCATGCATGCACCGGTCACGACCGGATACCTGCGAAGCGCGGCATCACTGTCCGGACGGCACCCTTTGTTGACATGATCGATGAAGGTCCAGTTGCCGAATTCAGGGATCGTCCGATACACACAGCCTTCGTGCTGTATGGACCCATCCTCGAACAGCAGTCGAGGGCCGATAACGCCAACTTCGGGCTCGTGCCTCAGTCTCGTGACGAGCCGTTCCAGCCAGTCCTCCGTGATGGGAAAGATATCGGAGTTCAGAAAGCAGACATACTCGCCTCTTGCGGCGCCGAGACCCGCATTGCACGCCGGTCCGAACCCCATATTAATAGGCAAAAGCAGCAGACGAAATGAAAGCCGAAAGCGCTCGAACAGCGATCGCGCCAGGACTTCGAGCTCGTCGCGTTTCGCGGGATCGTCGAGAACGTAGATGATTTCAACTTGTGCCATCCCTCGGTGCCGGGAGAATAACGCCATTTGGTATTCGACGAAATCAATTCGGCCATACAGTGGAATCACGAGACTGGCCGCCGGCTTCTCCGGCATCTCGCCAAACAGGACTTCGACCGGCGTGCCGGCCTCCTTCAGCCGCGCCGCGTTGAGCGATGAAATGGCCGGACCCAGAACTTTGTCGAAGGCTGGGTCAATGTCGCCGTACCGGAAGTGGACATCGCCCAAGATTCGCTGGATCGCATCGATCCCGGAACGCTTCGAAATCTTGAGGTTTTTGAAACCGATCTCGCCGCTGCTGAGTTCGACTTCCAGGTAGGTGGTTTCGCCATTCGATATGGCATCCGGCACGAAGGACATGAACCCGCACCGGTCGTCAGTAACATTGAATTGATGACCCACGGCGGAGATGACATCGGGGCGCGCAATGCGGATCGAATTGCTGACCACCGTTTCCGCAACCAGTCCCCCCGATCGAACACGAATGCAGTGGATGGCGCCCCTAGCCGCGATGATCCATCCCATCAAGAGAACGCCGTTAGGGGGACAATGAATCCCCTCATCGATCTCCATGAGCACGGGCTGGCTCAGGGCCGATAGCGTGTCCTGACCCGTAAATCGTTGCCGGAGCGCCAACGACATGAGGCTGTCCCGGCCGCGACTCGTGAAGCCGTGAGACATGAGCTTGGGCCGTACGTGATCGGTGAGTTCGTCGTCGAATAACGCGGTAGTGGCATCTCCGGCGTGTGCTTGGTAATTCGCGTCCTCCGTGCGGACGGCGACAAAAAGCAATCGTCCGACGACATCACGCGTACCCGGAACGAATGCCACGAATCCGATCGTGCCGTGGCTGTCACTTCGGCGTTGATGGAAGGCCAGAGTCGCATTGCCTCGATGTTGGCTTTGCTCGAAGTAACTGGTGACATCCGCAGAGTCGGGATGCGAAGTGGATATCCGATCGGGGAGCCATCCACTGAATAGCCACCCCCCCGCGGCGTCTACATACCCGAACGCCTCGATCCCTCCGAGCGATATCCCTGCCGCGCTGATCGAGCCCTTGGAACTCGACGATGCGGTCCTGGCGGCACGCGGCCTCAGCGAATTTCGCACCGTTTTGCCAACCGATGTCGGCTTCGACATTCCACGAGCGCGGCGTGTACGCGGCTTCAATGTGAGGCCACGGTTGATTCCTACGCTGAGGTAATGCAACAGCGCATTCGGCGGCTGCTCTCCGAGCGCATGACACTGAGCAAGATAATGGGCCGTGTCGAAATCCGCACTGGGATCCCTACCTTCGCGGCAGCCCGATTCCAGATAGTGGATGAGCGGATCGACGTTGAGTGCCGCGATATCGGCATTGTTTTGCACGTAGAAGTTCGGATCGAACAAACCGGATCTTGCGACCAGCTCGTACTCGTGAAACAAAATCGTCAAAATTTATCCTTCCTCGCATCCATGCGGATGTACACGGCGGCGGCCCAATTACGAGACGATGAGGGAGCGAGGGCTAAGTTAGCAAGCAAATCGGAGAATTCAATCGCGACGATTTCGTGCGCCGTGCGCGCCCTATCGCCGCTTACCGAAGTTCGAGCCAGTAATACTTTACATAATGAATCGGGCAGAACTCGACGGCCCCGCGAATGACTTGGCACAGTGCGCATTGAGTACCTTGATGCGCCAGCGCAGAGCGCGCACCGCTGCCGAAGCTACAGCTAGCCGAGCCGGGCGTCGATACTGTTCGTTGAAAAAAATAGCAAATTCAAGCGGTTAAGACTCTACTTTCTGGAGATTTGAAAATAATTTACATATTTTTCGTTCGGGTACGGAAGTTGCAACATTGGAATTGTAAATTGGGGATGTCGGCGCGTCGTAGCCAAACTTTAGCCTTTTAGGGCTTCGGGAGAGGGAACTTGCCTAGTGGATCCGCTTCGGTCAGCAGTCACCACCATCATCACGTCTCCGGCGGCCATCACCAGTTTGAACCGGGCGATGGCAACGACACGATCAGTTTCGGTCAGGGTCAGGATACGATCTTCGAGAAGGGCCAGGCAACCATTCATGGTTTGTTTGGCCAAGCGACGCTGAGCGGCGGGACCGTCCAGGTCATCCACGCCAGCGCTGACGCAGTAGCGTTAAGCGGAAAGGCCACCCTGTTGGGTGGCAGTTTTTCGCACGATTTCGTCTCCAGCGCCGGCAAACCCCTAATGCAGGGAGGCTTGAGCATCGGTGAGGAGTCTTCCGCGGGCGGCGTATCGAGCGATACGATCACCGGCGGGAGTCAATCCCAGCATGTGTTGGAATTTCTGTCCAAGGACGTGGGACAGCACGTCATCACGAACTTCGTGGCGGGGCACGACAAGCTGTACATCGACGGCTACTCGTTTGCCCAGCTGCAGCAAAGTCACGAAATCAGCTCGATCGGCGGCAATACCATCATCAAACTTGATGGCGGCAGCACGACCATCGAACTGAAGGGCGTGACGGATCTCGGCAAGCTCGATATCACGACGCATAAGCCTTCCTAAGCATTTAGGAATTTGCGCTTTTAGATATCGGCTGTACGCAATGCCTTTCGCGGCGAGCCTATTGGTTCGTGTGCCTCCACTGTGCCTCCCCTCTCTACGGTCGCGGTCAGTTGCGATATGTTTCGCCATCACGAGGGACCAGCAGGGGAATGCGACATGACGAAGGCACCTGACGCCGATTTGACAAATGCCCTGAGTGCCTCGGTCCAGATTCTGCCGCTGCCGGCGGGACTGTACCTGTTCTCGGTCAAGGCATCCGCTGTGAATGCCATTCAGTCGGACGGGCAACTCCGATTGCCCGCACTTCATGTGGGCTTGGGTCCCGGCGTGCGCTCGGATCAGGTCGAATTCATCGCTGGACCGGCGACGAACGGCGCGTGGCTTTTTGCCAAGGAGGACTTGCTCGTCACCAAAGTCGGCAATCTGGGCGCCACATTGGTGCTGACCTCGGTACGTGCGCCGGGCGGCGAAGTGCTGACGATCAAAGTGGAACGTCTCGACGCGAATCGCGACGAGGCGTTGCCGATTGCAGCGCTGGCGGCGGCACAGCCCGTGAAGGACAAGCCGCTCCCGCTCGATCCCTCCGCTGCCGGGTCGCTGCCTATTCAAATAACGGCCCACATTCGCACACGCGGAGATGTGAGCTTTGCCCATGGTACCTGGGCGGGACGCCTTGCGCCCGGTTTGTGGATCGAATCGTTCTCCATTCGACCGCTGGAGCATTTCTCCGCCCAGGACATCGAATACAAAACGTTGACGGGAAGCGGTTTCGAAACACCCTGGATGAGCGATGACACGATGTGCGGCACCAAAGGCATGGCGGTGCCCTTGGTTGGGTTCGCCGTGCGGCTGAAGCCCGGCAACGGTCAGGCGTCCGCGTACGATTGTGCGTACAGCGGCTATTTTAAGTCCGGTCTCACAGTGGGCCCCGTGCGCAATGGCGCGCCATGTCGATCCACGGTCGCGAACGATCCGCTCGAGGGGATTCAGATGCGCATCGCACCGCGCGCGGCGGCTGCGGTCGCGGCGCACGGCGCCGGCTCGGTCGCAAAGATCGACCCGCAGCGTACTCCGGTCAAAGGCCCCTCCTTTGGCCGCTATCGCGATGAGCCGCCAAAACCCGAGCAGGCCGACGTCGTCAGTGATTCCATCGGCAAATCGGCCGTCGGCGCGCCTGCGGGCAAGCGATTACCCGCCCGCGGTTTGTAGTTGATCACGCCACGGAACCGTGGCGCGCCGCGCCGGTAAGCGATGATCTACCTGTTCATCCACCAAAATTTTCCCGCGCAATACCGGCATATCGTACGGTACTTGGCGAGCCAATCCGGCAATCGCGTCTACTTCATCACGCAGCCCAACGAGAATGCGATGGCTGGCGTCACGAAGATCACCTACCCCAAGGATGATCGCGGACCCATCAATTGTCATGCGTATACGCTCGAGGTCGACCGCGCGATCCATACCGGCGCCGCCGTCGCCGGAGTGTGCCGGAAGCTGCGCGATGACGGGGTGCATCCGGATCTGATCGTGGGCCACAGCGGCTGGGGCGAGACGCTGTTCGTCAAGGATGTGTTCCCCGACGTTCCGCTCCTGGCCAATTTCGAGTTTTTCTACCATGCCCATGGGGTCGACGTGGATTTCGATCCCGAGTTCGTCTCCGTCTTCAACGATCCCTCACGCCTGCGGGCGCGCAATGCCACCAACCTCCTCGCCTTCGAAGGGGCCGACTGGGGACATTCGGCGACGGAATGGCAGCGCAGTTTGTATCCACCCGAGATGCGGCCGCGCATCAGCCGCCTGCACGAGGGCGTGGACACCGACCTCGTCCGGCCGCGGTGCAACGCCTCATTCATGCTGCCCGGAACGCGCCGCGCGTTGATGCGCGGCCACCAAGTGGTCACCTACGTAGCACGGAACCTCGAACCCTACCGCGGCTTCCATGTCTTCATGCGCGCGCTGCCGCAGGTACTGCGCCGATGTCCGCGTGCGCACGTTGTCATCGTCGGCGGCGACGGCGTCAGCTACGGCGCGCCGCCCCCGCCGCGTACTACGTTTCGCGACATGATGCTGCAGGAATTGGGCGCCCAACTCGATCTGGATCGCGTGCACTTTGTCGGTATGATCGAACATAACGCGTACTTGACGCTGCTGCAGGTCTCGTCAGTACACGTCTATCTCACCTACCCCTTCGTGCTCTCGTGGTCGTTCATCGAAGCGCTTGCCAGCGCCTGTCTGGTTGTGGGCTCGGCCACGCCGCCGGTGCTCGAGGTGATGCGCGACGGCGAGAATGGGCTGACGGTGGACTTTTTCGCCGCGGGGGCCCTCGCGAATCGCATCGAAGAAGCGCTCGAACAGCAGGAGGCTCTGCGGCGTCTGCGAGACGCCGCCCGCGCCACGGCGGTCGATCAATTTGACTTGAACAATGTCCTCCTGCCCCGCTGGATGGCGCTATTCGACGACCTCATCCACCATCGCCGGCCGGAAATTACGGCACCGGCGTGAGCGGCGCCTAGCGCGCCGCCGGCGTCACGGCCGCCGCCAACGAAGTGTCCGGCGGATCCAGGGCGGTGCGCGTCCAACTGCCGTCGCCCTGCCGTACGAGTTCATAGGCAGGCCAGTAGTGCTTGTCGAGCTTGAGCGTAATGACGTCGGTCTGGCCGTTCCAGCTCACCGTCGTCAGGCGCAGCGATGCACGATCGGGCTTGCCGCGCACCACCTTGATGAACGCATCCAGATCCGCCGTGGGTTGTCCGTCCACCTCCGTGATCCGGCGTCCGGCATACAATCCGTAGTGCGTCGCCGGCGACCCGTAGAAAAAGAACGAGACGAATACTCCGTACGGCGCGATGCCGCGCTGAACCGCCATGGCGCGATGCGGAGCCTGCAGCGTGGCTCCCGCCCAGATCACGACGCGGTCGATGTCGCGGCCGTCGAGCGCCCGCGTCTGCATCTGCAGTTTCTTCTCCGCACCTTCCCGCCACACCGTCACCGCCACGTTCGGCGTTTGGACGGCACGCTCTACTTCGCGAAAGCGGTTCACGACCTTGCCGTCGATGGCGAGCAGCAGATCGCCGGGTTCGAACAGCGCTGCCGCCGGAGACCCCGCCGCCAACCGGTCGATGGAGAGCACCTGCCGGCGCTGCTGATCGTGATCTTCGAAGCGCCGCACCCATTCGTCCGGCAAGCCCAACTTGCGGGCGCTTGCCAGAGACTCCAAAGTGAACTCCGCTTCGAACGAATACAGCTGCCGCCCGTCGGCCACCACCCTGATCATCTCCGCAATGAGATCGGCCGGAATGCCGCGATTCAACTGCTCCAGTTCCCGCGCGGTTTCGAACGCGAAGCTTGACCAGAGCGCGAGCACCTCGCCCTTGTCGTTCGCAAGGACGCCGTCGAAATCATTGGGCGAGTTCACCAGGCTCACGACCTCCAGATTGCTGTCGCGAAACCGCAGGGTCCGCGACAAGGGAAACCCGACGGCATCGACGCTGGAGACCTGGGTCCGCTGCGACATGATTTTCGAATCGGCGCGCTGCCCGACCACCCATACATCGTCGCCGGCGGCGAGGTCCTGGACGTGCAGCTTCGCCGCTCTGACCGGAGTATTGCCGATGGACTTCGGGTCATACGAAACCACGGCAAGATTGTGCAGAGGATGAATGAATTCGACCTTGCCGGGCACCTCCACGGTGCCGTTGAAGGTGATGCGGACGTCGCCCATGGCCAGCGGTACCGTGTTCCGGTCCACCACCACGAAGCCGCGCTGCGTATCGACGATGAGGCCGGTGCCGTGATAGTTCTTCTCGGTGACGCCCGACACCGAATACGGCATGTCGAATGTCACCATCACCAACGAGGGTGCCAGTTTATCGATGCGGACGTCGCCGGTCTTCGCGAACTGAGTGGCCGCGGGCGGCACCGGCGAAGGATCCGGCCCCGCCTTGACGCCGGTGCACGGCCAGATTCCCAACGCATCGTCGCGCTTGCACTTGCGCGCCGGAAACCAGCGGCGGTCCATCCGGATGACCTTCAGCTGCGTGGCACGCGGATCCTCCAGGGTTACATAGCGCACCGGCGCCCGCGCCCCATCGGCGAGATCGGCGAGCGCCGCTTCAAAATCGACCAGCGTCTCGATCTTCCTGCCGTTGAAGGAGCTCAACAGCGCGCCGTGGGGTATTCCCGCGCTGCCGAACACATAACCGGGATTGGCGACATACACGCCTTTGATCGGAAGATTGTAGTGCCGGGCCTGCTGGTACGAGAGTGTGTGCACGACCGCTTCGCCGAATTCGATGTACTCATCGGCGGTGATGGCGCCCAACGACTGCACGTCGAGACTATGTTGCAGCGTGGCGCTGCCGCGTTGCACGTCGACGATGACCTCCCGGCCCACGTGCTCGTCGAGCACCTCTTCCAGCGCGAAGAACTCGGGTACCGGCTTGCCGTCGATCGACACCAAGATGTCGCCGGGCGACAGGACGCCATCCGCGGGGGAGCCGGGCTGCACGTCGTTGACCACCAGCATGCCCGTCAACTTCGGATACCGGCTCCGCATCCGGGCTTCGGTGTCGGGGTTGAGCCCGAGCCGGCGCAACTCGTCATAGGGTGTGTATTTGAATACGGTTTCCAGGGTGCCGCGCGGGACCGGTTTGCCCTCATCGATGAACTTCAGCGCTCGGACCACCGCGGTCAACGGCAAATAGAAGCTCGACGCCGCCCCGGTCGCTCCCCCGGCGTTGAGCGCCACGACCCGGCCGTCGATGTCGATCACGGGCGAACCGGAAGAGCCCCCGGATGTGCCGGACGCCGCTTGATAGTAGAACGTGTTGAAGTCGTTGTACTTGCCGTAGCCGTATTCCGGCGCTTCACGGTCCAGCCGCGCCAGCGTGCCCGATAGAATCGACAACTGCTCGCCCGCATCGTTTCCCACCACGCGAATTTCCCTGCCGATCTCCGCGCCGATGGGATACAGAGGGAGCTCGGAGGGCTGGATGAACTTGAGCTTGGCCGGGTCGTAGCGATAGATGCCGAAATCGTGTACGGGATCCCGATACACGGGGTAGAGCTGCACCTCTTCCCGGTTTTGAAAGGTCGCCTGCGCGGTCACGGGACCGGGGGTAACCACATGCCGGTTGGTGAGAATGAGACCGCGTTTCGCGTCGATCACGAAGCCGGTGGCCTGGGCGGAGGTGTTCCATTCGGTGTCGAAGGCACGCGTGCTGTCGATCTGAATCGTCACCACGCCGCTCGCAATCCGCTCCAGTGTCTGCGCCCAATTGGCCGGCGTGCTCGGCGTCGGCCGTTGGACCGCGGCCGAAACTTGCGCGCTGCAGGCGAGAATCAAAGGCAAAAGCAGGGAAATACGCGGCATGCAGTTCCTAATGTTGGAGAATCTTAAGTTCCGTGATCGGACAAGACGAGCAGCCAGACGGTTCCGAGGAGGATGAAACTCAGCATGACGGCGGCCGATCCCATGTCCTTCGCCATGCCGGCGAGCGGGTGACGTTCGGTGCCGGATCGATCCACCACGGCCTCGACGGCGCTATTCAATATTTCGACCACCAAAATCAGCAGCATCGGGGACACGAGCAACGCCCGCTCGGCGCCCGAGCGGCCCAGGAAGACGCCGAGGGGGATCACCAGGGCCGACAGCCCCACTTCCTGGCGGAACGACGCCTCTTCACGCCACGCGTGCAGGAAACCCTGAAAGGAATAGCCGAAGGCGCGCAGCAAGCGCGTCATACTGATCGGTTTATCTCTCTCCATCAGATCCAGCATTCCATCAGGACCGGCATTGTATGCGCAGGCGCGGCGAGATTCTTGACCGCATGCCGCATTTGCCGGGTAATCGATAGTCACACAGGCTCCTAGCCCACTCCTAGCCCCCGGACCTCTTGGCCGGCCAACCGAGCTTCACCAACTCCGCTACAATTGTGTCGCGATGATCGCCTTGGATCTCGATGACGCCGTCGCGCACCGTGCCCCCCGAGCCGCAGCGCTTCTTGAGGCGGGTTGCGAGCGCCTCGATGTCCGCAGGGCTTAAGGGCAGCCCTGTGACGGTCGTCACGCCCTTACCGGCCCGCCCCTTGACCTCCCGTCCCACGCGGACGGCGCCGGGCTTGGCGGCACCGGGAGCCCCCTGCGGACATACGCAGTCTTTCACCGCCCTGCGGCAATTGGGGCACAAACTGCCGATGCCCGTGGAGTAAACGATTCTGGCCGCCATCGCCGCATTATGCCGTTGAGGTAGAATGGGGTCATGAGTGCACGCAGAAAATCCTCGGCCGTCCGGGTGGGCAATGTGACCGTCGGCGGGGCCGCCCCCATCATCGTTCAATCCATGACCAACACCGACACCGCCGATATCGACGGCACGGTGGCGCAGGTCAAGGCGCTGGCGCGAGCCGGATCGGAACTGGTCCGGGTGACGGTCAACAACGACGAGTCCGCGGCGGCCGTACCGCATATCCGGGAGCGTCTCGATGCCCAGGGCGTCCCCACCCCCCTGGTGGGCGATTTCCACTTCAATGGCCACAAGCTGCTCAAGGCGCATCCCGCCTGCGCCCAAGCCCTGGCGAAGCTCAGAATCAATCCGGGGAACGTGGGAAGGGGCAGCAAGCGCGACCCGCAGTTCGCGGAAATGATCGAGACCGCCTGCAAGTACGAGAAGCCGGTGCGCATCGGCGTCAACTGGGGCAGCCTCGACCAGGATCTGCTGACCCGCATGATGGACGAGAATTCCAAACTCGCCGCCCCGCTGCCGGCCCTCGAGGTCATGCGCGAGGCCATCGTGGTGTCGGCCCTCGACAGTGCCAAGCGCGCCGAGGAGCTGGGCTTGGGCGCCAACCGCATCGTCATCAGCGCCAAGGTGAGCGGCGTTCAGGATCTCGTCGCCGTGTACCGGAACCTCGCGGCGCGGTGCGGCTACCCGCTGCATCTCGGCCTCACGGAGGCCGGCATGGGCAGCAAGGGCATCGTTGCGTCCACGGCGGCGATGGCGGTGCTGTTGCAGGAAGGCATCGGCGACACCATTCGCGTCTCGTTGACGCCGGAGCCCAACGGCGACCGCACGCAGGAAGTCATCGTCGCGCAGGAAATCCTGCAGACCATGGGTCTGCGCGCGTTCACGCCGATGGTCATCGCCTGCCCCGGCTGCGGCCGAACCACCAGCACCTATTTCCAGGAGCTGGCGCAGAAGATCCAAAGCCATATCCGCCACCGCATGCCCGAGTGGCGCAAGCAGCGCACCGGGGTCGAGGACATGACCGTCGCCGTCATGGGATGCGTGGTCAACGGACCGGGCGAGAGCAAGCACGCGAATATCGGTATCAGTCTGCCGGGGACGGGAGAGCATCCCGTCGCGCCGGTGTACGAGGATGGCGCGAAGACCGTGACGCTCAAGGGTGACCGTATCGCCGAAGAGTTTCAGGACTTGGTCGAGCGCTACATCGAACGCACATACACCCGGATATCGGCATGACTGAATTATCCACCCGCAAATGCGTCCCTTGTGAAGGCGGCACGCCGCCCCTGTCGCCTGCCGAGGCCGCCACCCTGCTCGGCCAGCTTCACGGGGATTGGCGGATCGCCGGGGACTCCAAGAGCCTGAAACGAGCTTTCCAATTCCGGGATTTCTACCGCACGATGAGCTTCGTCAACGCGGCCGCGCACATCGCGAACGTGGAGGATCATCATCCCGACCTGGAAATCGGCTACAACTATTGCCGCATCACCTACGCCACTCATGCCATCGGCGGCTTGTCGCAGAACGATTTCATCTGCGCGGCCAAAATAGACCTGCTTTAGTTCATTGGCCGGCCCTCAGGAAGGCCGGCACATCGCCGCTCAGACCCAACGCCCGGGTTGCGAGCTCGCGCTTGATGAAAGGAACCCGCTCTACCGCCGCCAATCCCGCGATGCGCAATCGGGCCAGGACGGCACTGTCGTTCGAGAACAGCCGCTCCAGTCCGTCAAACACCGTCGCGGCCAGGACATTTTCCGATTTGCGCCGGCGCTCATAGCGGCGCAACAATTTGTACTCGCCGAAACGGACGGGGCCGCCGCGGTCCGCGCCGCCGAAGCGGCGCGAATCGCCGCCAAGGACTTCCGCGAGCACCGCGCAATCGAGAAGCCCCAGGTTGAGTCCTTGGCCGGCCAACGGGTGCACGGCATGTGCGGCGTCGCCGACCAGCACCGCGCGCGGCCGTGCATAGTGCAACGCATATTGCAGCTTCAGCGGGAAGCTCGCGATGGGCGTCGTCACTTCGCATGCGCCGAGAACCTCGCCGCTCGCAAGGTTGAGTTCCGCGCCGAAGGCGGCGGCGTCGAGCGCGCGCAGCCGGAGAGCCTCCGGGCGCGCCGTGCTCCACACGATCGACGAACGGCCGTCGGGCAGCGGTAGAAACGCGAGCGGTCCAGAGGGCAGAAATCGCTGCCACGCGGTGTTTCGGTGCGGGATCGCGGTGCGCACGTGCGCAACGAGCGCGTCCTGATGATAGGCGTGGCCCGCGGTATCGATGCCAAGAAGTTCGCGGGCCGTCGAATCGGCACCGTCGGCCGCGATCAACAACTGACCTTGCAGGTCCCGGCCATCGCTCAATCTCACACGCACGTGGGCCTCGTCGACCAGGATCTTGAGGATACCCGCATCGATGAATACGGCGCCGGCAGCGGTCGCGGCACGGCGGCACGCCGTCTGCAGGGCACGGCCCTCGACGATATATCCCAGGTTGGGCTCTCCCAGTTCCGCGCAATCGAAACTCAGCGAGCCCTCCGGTTGGCGGCGTTGCTGACCGGCTCGCAGAGGGGCGCCCTGCGGTGTGCCGCTCCGCGGTGTGCCGCCCCGCGCATCCCACACGCACATGCGTTCATAGGCGTTGTATTTCTGCACGGGCAAAAGCGGCCACACGCCGCAGATGGTGAGCAGGCGCTGTGACGCGCGGCTCAATGCAAATACCCGCAGGTCCCAGTCGGAATCAGCAGCAGCGGCCGGAACCGGCTGCGCGCCGTCTGCGACGATGGCCACCCGTCCCGGTGCGGCCAGCTGCCGGCTCACGAGCAGGCTTGCCATGACACAGCCCGTAATGCCGCCGCCCGCGATGAGAAAGTCGAAATCGCGACCCTGCGCGCGCGCCGCGCCTGTGGACGGCAGCGTCATCGCAGCGCGACTCCGCGTGCCAGTTTCGGGATGCGGCCCGAAGCGCCCGTGCTCAAGCGCGACAAGGCTGATTTGGCGGGCGGCAGCACGTCGAAGGCGAGCAATCCCAAATTCCGTAAGCGTTGGACCGCGCCCAACGGATTCGAGAACACGCGGATCAATCCATCCGTAAAGGCGATGATGCCGCTGCGGTCCGCCGCGCGCCACGCATCATAGTCGGCCTGCAAGGTGCCGTCTCCGAGGTCAGGCTGCGCGCCGCGTTGGCGATCGGCAACGAGTTCCGCCAGACTCGCCGCATCGCGCAGCCCCAGATTGAAACCCATGCCCGCGACCGGGTGCAGCCCCTGCGCGGCGTTGCCCACGATAACGCAGCGTCCGGAGCTCAAGCGGTCCGAACGAGTCAAAGACAGAGGATAGGGCACGCGCCGGCCCACCTTGAGGAATCTTCCCAAGCGAAATCCAAAGCGGCGCTGCACCTCGGCGATGAATTCTTCGTCGGACCATGCCAGCGCCGCCTTCGCAACATCAGGCTTGAGCGTCAATACCAGCGTGCAGCGTCCGTCGGCAAGCGGCAGCAAGGCCATTGGGCCGGTCGCCGTGAAACGCTCATACGCCACGTATTCGTGGAAGCGCTGCGGCAGCACCGTCGTGATCACCGCCGTCTGCTCATAGTCGCGGACTTCCGCGGCGACCCCGAAGGCACTGCGCACCGCCGATTGCGCTCCATCCGCGGCAACGACGAGTTGCGCCTCGATCACGTGGCCCGGCTCGATCACCTCGCCCGACTCGATCGCGTCGCCGGACTCGATCACCGCGCCCGAGACGACCAGTTCCACCGAGCGGTCCGTGGGGTGGACCTCCGTCACGTGGGCCGGGCAGAAGATGCGCAGGCTCTCGCTGCGGGCGAGCCTCGCCCATAAGGCGGTTCCCAACGAACGGTTCGGCACCACATAACCCATGGCGGCCAATCCTTGTTCCGCCGCATCCACGCGAGCAAAGCCGAACCGGCCTTGATCCGAGACGTGAATCTTCCGAATGGGGGTGGCTGCATCGGACACCGCCGCCCAGACGCCCAAGGTCTCCAGAATGCGGCGGCTGCCGTTGGACAATGCCGTCGTCCGTTCATCGAAGCTGGGCTGCGAGGCCGAATCGTTCGGTATCGCTTCGATCAATGCGATGCGAAGGCCCAGCCCCTCGAGCGAAACGGCAAGACTCGCGCCCACCATTCCGCCGCCCACGATGGCAATGTCGAATTTCGCGCTCACGCGGCAGACGCCAGGCGCTCGACCGCCTCAGGGGTCTTCTCCAGTGCGCCGGTCAGCACCTCCGGAGCGCCCTTGGTCACCAGCACGTCATCCTCGATGCGGACGCCGATGTTCCAGAATTCCTTCGGAAGGCGCGACGACGGTCGAATGTAGATGCCAGGCTCGACGGTCAGGGCCATTCCCGGTTCGAGCACGCGCCATTCGCCGCCCACTTTGTAATCGCCGACGTCGTGCACGTCGATGCCCAGCCAGTGACCGGTGCGGTGATTGAAGAATGTTTGGTACGCCCTCTCTTTGACGAGACGCGTCAAAGGTCCCTTGAGAAGTCCCATTTTGACGAGACCCTGCGTGATCACGCGGACCGCAGCTTCATGCGGCTGATTCCAATGGTTCCCGGCGCGAACCTTGTCGATGGCCGCCGCCTGCGCATCGAGTACCACCTCGTATACGGCGCGCTGCGCCGGGGTAAAGCGGCCGCCGACCGGAAAGGTTCTCGTGATGTCGGAGGCGTAGTAGTCATGCTCGCAGCCCGCGTCCAGCAACAGGAGATCGCCGTCGTGCAGGCGCTGGTCATTGTCGCGGTAGTGCATGATGCAGGCATTGGGGCCGCCCGCAACGATGGGCGTATAGGACAAATCGGCGTTGTGCGATCGAAACTCGTGCACCACCTCCGCCATCACCTCGTATTCCATCCGCCCCGGGCGCGCGAAGCGCATGGCCCTGCGATGGGCGTGCACACCGATCTCGGCCGCACGCTTGAGGCTCGAACGCTCGGCGCGGCTTTTATAAAGACGCATGTCGTCCAGCACGTGATTCAATGCAACAAATTCTCCTGCCCCGCCCGTGCGCTCCCGCGCATGGGTCCTGAGGCCGTTCGCCCATCCCACTACATGGGGATCGAATTCCAGATGCGTGCCCATGGAGTAGAAGATCTGCCCGCGCTGCTCCATGAGGCCCGGCAGGATTTCGTCAATGTCGGCGATCGGGAAGGCGTCATCCGCCCCGTAGCGCTCGACCGCGCCCTCGGTTCCGGCGCGCGGACCGTCCCATGCCTCGCGAGCGGGATCGCGCTCCCTGACGAACAGCAGATACTCGGCCTGCGGCCGACCCGGCACCAGCACGGCGACCGCCTCGGGCTCCGGAAATCCGGTCAGATAATGGAAATGACTGTCCTGCCGATAGGCGTACTCGATGTCGCCGTTGCGATGGCGCACAGGAGCCGCGGGCAGAATCGCGATCGCGTCCCGGCCGATCATGCGCATGAACTGCCGGCGGCGGCGCACAAACTCCTTGGTGTCCAGACGGGCTCCTCGCTAGTGCAGCCGCTGCGGAGCGGTCGGATAAACCTGCCTGCGTAAGGGGAGCAATTCTTCGAAGACCACCTGAGCCGCCACCCGGATGAATTCGACGAGTTCCGCATAGGCTTGTTCGTTCGACTCGTCCGCGTCCGCATCATCGCCGGTGGCACGGGAGATTTCCGTGAAGTCCCTGACGATTTCGCCCACCTCGCCGTTGAGCCCCTCGAGGTCGGAGATCTGCCCCGTGCCCAGGCCGTACAAGAATCCGGTGCACCATAGCGCCAGCGCGTTCGCGCGCCCGTTGAGCGGCTGCTCGTCGTCGGGCAGCAGCGGCTCGAACTCCATTCCCTGCTCGCCGAATGACGTCGCGGTCGCGGTGAACACTCGCTCGATCATTGCCGCCGATTCGTCGGATAGGGAGGCCCCATCCGGCAGGATCTCATTGATCCAATCCTGCATCTTGTAAGGCGACATTGAACATAGCGCGCCGCACAGCGACCCATGAGCCTCGGCGGCGTCGGCCATGCTGCCCGCGGCCGCCAGCACGTCCTCGAAGTCCTGGAATCGAATATCCGACATCATAGGGTCGGAATAATACCGCAAGGGACGCCGGAGGGTTTTATCGCATCGCCTTTGCATTGCGTTATGCCTGGCTCTATATTGGGACCCATGAACGAAAGCACCCCTAAATCCGTGGTGGAACTCGAACTGCGGCGCTTGGAAAAGCGGCTTGAGGACCTGATTGCAACCGTCGGCCAGATCAAGGAAGAGAACCGGGCTTTGCGCCAGCGCCAGGAAACTCTGACATCCGAACGGGCCAATCTCCTGCAGAAAAATGAACAAGTGCGGGCACGGGTGGAAGCCATGATCGGCCGGCTGAAGTCGATGGAGCAGGCATGAGCGACACGCAGGCCAAGTTGAGCATTCGGATACTCGAGAAGGAGTATCACATTACCTGTCCCATCGAAGAACGATCCGACCTGCTTGATTCGGCTGAATTCTTGAATGCGAAAATGCGCGAAATCCGCGACTCCGGCAAGGTCGTCGGCTTGGATCGCATCGCGGTCATTGCGGCGCTGAATATGGCGAATGAATTGATCCGTTACCGCAATCGTGACGGCAATCTCGAATCCGACGTCGGCGGGCGCTTGCGTATCCTACGCGAGCGCGTAGAGTCGGCTTTGGAGAAGGGTCAACAGCTCGAGCTATAGGGCTCGCTGCGGGCTCGTGACTCTTCGAAGTTTAAGTTTGGCGCTGCCTGTGGTGTTCGATGCGGATCGGGTTACCTCCTGACCCTAATTTGTAAACCCCAGGGGCCATTGCTTGCCGGCAACATTGTGCAGGTCCGCCTCGAGCGGAAAGCCTTAAGTGCCGCAGTTAGCCCCACCTGTTGCTCAGGTCGGGAGCAACGGTCCAAAACGGCATCTACGGGTGGCGCCATCTCCTTTTTTCGATGAAAGCAAAACTACGCAAAGAGCTGCGCGCCAAGCGTCGCTCCCTTGAGGATGCGCAATACGCGCTTCGCTCGAAACGCGCCGCGTCCGCAGTCACCCGCGTGGCAGGATTCCGGGCGGGCGCCCGGGTCGCCGCCTATCTGCCCTTCGACCGCGAAGCCGATACTGCCGCGCTGCTGCTCGCAGCGCACCGTCGCGGGGTCCGCATCTTCGTTCCGGTCGTGGTCGACCTGCGCCACCGGCGCCTGCGTTTTCATCCCTTGTCGGGCAGAACGCGGCCCGGCGCCTTCGGTATCCACATACCGCATGGCACAGCGCATCGGAACCTCCAATGGACCGCGCCCCGGTGGTTCGATCTCATCGTCGTCCCGCTCGTAGGTGTCGACGGCCGGGGTCTGAGGCTGGGCATGGGGGGTGGATTCTACGATCGCGCACTGGCCTTCCGCCGCGTGCGCAAATCTTGGAAGGGTCCGCGCCTGGTCGGGCTCGCCTTCGATTGCCAGAGAGTCGACACCGTATTTGCGGACGGCTGGGACGTGCGCCTGGACTCCCTGGCGACCGAATCGGGTCTCGTGCATTTTCATGAGGGGTAGTTTTCTTCGGGAGGGGGAGAGCAATGAATCACTGGCTGCTTAAATCGGAACCTGCGGCGTTCAGCATCGACGATCTCGCGTCGAGGCCGAAACGGACCGCCGCGTGGGACGGCGTGCGCAACTATCAAGCGCGGAACATGCTCCGGGACTCTATGAAAAAAGGCGATTTCGCGTTTTTTTATCATTCGAGCTGCGACGTGCCCGGCATCGCCGGCATCGTGAGCGTGGTGAAGGAAGGGTATCCGGATGAGACGGCGTTCGACCCCAAGCATGACCACTACGATCCTGACAGCAAGGCCGGCGACCCGCGTTGGTACGTCGTCGATGTGAAGTTGCTGCGCAAGTTCGAGCACATCATCACGCTCGATGCCTTGAGAAAGCACGCGGACGGAGCGCTCAAGGAAATGATTTTGCTGCGTCGGGGGAGTCGTCTTTCCGTGATGCCGGTGACGAAAAAGGAATGGGATTTCATTCTCGGACTTGAGTGATGCCGTTCACATCGCTACCACATACGCGGCGTCGATGCGACGTATTGCTTGTAAATTAATTATTCGTGTATATACTCGGTCCCCGGACTAACCCGATCTACGGAGTTTCTATCATGGCAGCAAAAGCGAAGAAGGCGAAGAAGAAGGTAGCTAAGAAAAAGGCCGCTAAGAAAAAGTAAGCCTTCGAAGGTAATCAACTGTGCCCGCGTAAGCGGGCACAGTTGTTTTAGGGGTAGCAAGATTTCCTCATCGTCAGAAAAAAAGCGGCGCGCCGCCGAAACCGCGGTCCACTACATCGAAGTGGGCATGGCGCTCGGCATCGGCACCGGCTCAACGGTGAATCAGCTCATCGAAGTGCTGAAGGACCGCAAAATCCAGCTAAAAGGCGCTGTTTCGAGTTCGCGCCAAACCTCGCAAGCCTTGGCCAATGCGCGTATTCCGGAGCTGGACCTGAATTTCGAAGGCGACCTTGCCCTGTATATCGACGGCGCCGACGAGGCGACGGCGAGCGGCATGCTCATCAAGGGGGGCGGGGCAGCCCTCACCCGCGAAAAGGTCGTGGCGGCGGCATCCCGGAAATTCGTCTGCATCATCGACGACAGCAAGCTCGTCGACGTACTGGGCAAGTTCCCATTGCCGGTCGAGGTCGTGCCGATGGCGCGCTCCTACGTGGCCCGTCAACTCGTGAAGCTCGGGGGGCAGCCGGTCTGGCGCGAGGGCGTGGTCACCGACAACGGCAACGTGATACTCGATGTCCATCGCTTGCGGCTGACCGACCCGGCCGCCTTCGAGACCACCGTCAATCAGATTGCAGGAGTGGTTACCGTCGGCCTATTCGCACATCGGGGCGCCGATGTGCTCGTGGTCGCGGGGGATGACGGCGTCAAGACCCTGACACCCGGGGTCTGAAGACCCCCGCCGGCGGCTATATTTCCAGGCGCGTGCCGATCTCGACGACACGGTTGGGGGGCAGGCCGTAGTAGTCCGCGATGACCTGCGCGCTGCGCGCCATCTGCATGAAAACTCTGCGCCGCAATGGAGGCAGGTCGGACCGCTGACCCCGGATCAACTCCTCCCGGCTCAGGAAGAAGGTCGTCACCTCAGGTTCGTATGGAACGCCGTAGGCTTCGGCGTTGCGGAGAAATCCCAGAATGTTGGGCTTTTCCATGAAGCCCACCTGAGCGACGATCCGGATGATGCCCTCGCATACGGGCGTCACCGTCAACCGCTTCGCATCCGCGATGCGCGGCTGCTCACGGGTGACCACCGTCAGCAGCACCACCCGCTCATGGATGACGCGGTTGAACTTGATGTTGTTGAGCAGCGCCCGCGGAATGCCGGAGGCCTTGGCATCCAGGAAAATCGCGGTGCCCGCAACGCGCACCGGCGGCTCGCGCTTGAGGTCCTCGAGGAAATCGCGCACCGGCTTCTGATCTCGCAACAGCCTTGCCATCATCGCCGCCCGTCCGGTCTGCCAGGTCTGCATGAGCCAGTAGATGATGAGGCCCGACACCAACGGCAGCCAGCCGCCGTCCTCCAACTTGGTGAGGTTGGCAAGCAGGAAGGCGATATCGATGACGAACAGCAGCGACAGGCCCGCACGCAGGCCTCGGCTCGCGCGCCCGGTCCGCGACTTGATGAGGCTCAGCGTCAGCGGCGTCACGATGGTCATGGCGCCGGAAACCGCGAGCCCGTACGCGCCCGCGAGGGCCGCCGAGCTGCCGAACCCCAGGACCAAAGCGATGGCAGCGCCCATGAGCAGCCAATTCATCGTGGGCACATAAATCTGTCCGACGTTTTCCGCGGAAGAATGTTGGACTCTTTGGCGCGGCAGGAGCCCCAAGCTGACGGCTTGCGTGGACACGGAAAAAACGCCGGAGATCACCGCCTGCGATGCAATCACCGTCGCCGCCGTGGCGATGATGACGAGCAGCCACCGCGACCACTCGGGCGCCATCAAATAGAAGGGATTTTCGATTGCCGCGGGATTCTCGATGAGCATCGCGCCCTGACCGAAGTAGTTGAGGACCAGCGCCGGCATGACGATGAAAATCCACGCGGCTCGTATCGGGGTCTTGCCGAAATGACCCATGTCGGCGTAAAGCGCCTCGCCGCCGGTTACCGTCAAGAAAACACCGGCGAGCACCGCGAGTGCGCCCACCTTGTGCGCCATGAACAGACGCAGGCCCTGCGAGGGATCCAGCGCTAACAGCACACGGGGTTCGAGGACGATCCAGCTCAGGCCCATGACGCCCAGGATCAGGAACCAGCCCAGCATCACGGGGCCGAAAATCCTCGCGACCGATCCCGTGCCGTGACGTTGGATCAGGAAAAGCCCGACCAATACGACGACCGTAATCGGCAGCACCGGAATTTGCGCGGTGGGTGCCGCGACATGCAACCCTTCGACCGCGGAGAGTACCGAGATGGCGGGCGTGATGGCTCCGTCGGCGAAAAAAAGCGACGCGCCCAATATTCCCAGCATGCCGTAGATTTTGCGCCGCGGACTGGCGCGCTCCGTATTGACCACCAGCGCGGTGAGCGCCAGCACCCCGCCCTCTCCCTTGTTGTCGGCGTTGAGCACCACCGCCACGTATTTGAGCAGGATCACGAGGACCAACGACCAGAAGATCAGCGACAGCACACCGAAGATGTGTTCCGGCGTCACCGCGATGTGCGGACCCGTGAAGCAGGCCGACATGGCATACAACGGGCTGGTCCCGATATCGCCGAACACGACTCCGAGCGCCGCAAGCGCCATCGGCGCCACACGTCCACTCGAATTGCGTTCGCCCGACATGTTTATCCGCCGTCGGTCAAAGGAAGGGCCCACCGGTGTGGGCCCTGATTGGCTGGGGGACTAGGATTCGAACCTAGGTAAACGGTGTCAGAGAAACGGTGTCAGAGACCGTTGTCCTACCACTAGACGATCCCCCAAATACATCGATCGCCCAAGGAGCCTGTCTGAGTATTTCCCGTGAGCCGCGTTGGCAAGGAGAGGGAGCGGATGCAAGGCGCGCGGCGCCGCCCGTGGTAGTTACCACGGGCAAGCCGTGCAACGCCGCAGACGCCCCTCTCCTTGCCAACCCTTCGGGACCGGGCAGATTTCCCCTCACTCGTCGTTGTCGCCTCCTTATTGGGTATCGACCCAACCGCGTCGGCTCCGCCTCGATTGAGGGGAAATCTGCCTCGGTCGCGGCCACGGGAAATACTCAGACAGGCTCCTAAGGTCCCGGAAAGCGGAGTTCTCGCGATCAGCGCTTGGAGAACTGGGTGCCGCGGCGGGCCTTGCGGCGGCCGACCTTCTTGCGCTCGACCTCGCGTGCATCCCGCGTCACGAATCCCGCCTTGCGAAGCGGCGAACGCAACGTCTCGTCGTAGGCCATCAACGCGCGGGTGATCCCATGGCGAATGGCGCCGGCCTGACCCGTGATGCCGCCACCCTCGACATGCGCATCGACGTCGAACTTGCCGTCCAATTGCACCGCACCGAAGGGTTGTTGGACGATCATGCGGCCCGTTTCCCGGCCAAAAAACTCGTCCAACGTGCGGCCGTTGATGGACACCTTGCCGGTGCCCTGACGCAGGTACACCCGCGCGCTCGAGGTCTTGCGACGTCCGGTACCGTAAAAGGAATTGGCGGCTGAATTTGATGCCATTGATTGATTTCCTGCCTTTACAACGCCAGCACTTTGGGCTGCTGTGCCTGGTGGGGATGTTCGCTGCCGCCGAACACGTGCAGCTTCTTATACATACGGCGGCCCAGGGGCCCTTTGGGCAGCATACCCTTGATGGCGAATTCGATGGCGCGCTCGGGGTGCTCGGCCAGCAGCTTGCCCAACACGATGCTCTTCAGGTTGCCTACATAGCCCGTGTGCTGGTGATAGAACTTGTCGGTCAGCTTCGCCCCGGTGACCCGCACGTTGCCGGCATTGATGACCACGATGTGATCGCCGAGATCTTGATGGGGCGCATAATCCGGCTTGTGCTTACCCTTCAGGCGGTGGGCGATTTGAGATGCAAGGCGACCCAGAGTCTTGCCTGCGGCGTCGACTACGTACCAGTCGATACGAGCTTCATCAGGCTTGGTAAATACGGTATACATGGATTACTCAGCTGTTTCCGGACTTGGCGAAAGGCGCGAAAGTGTACAGAAGCGCGCGCCGCCTTACCAGCCCCGCCGTCGCCGCCACCGTTATCCATAATTATAGTGTCGATTACATAATATAGTATGGGTATGACGACGCGAACCTACGGCATCCTCGACCGCATAATCGGGGAAATTGATAAGGCAATCAAGGTATTAGCGTCCCCAGCACGGCCAAGGCGGGCGTCGCCCGACCCGGCCGGAGGCGAGCTCGACCTCAACGATGGCGAGCGATGGGAGTCGATCCGCCTGATGCGGGTCAACCATTCGGGGGAGATCGCGGCCCAAGCCCTCTACCGCGGACAGGCGCTGACGGCGCGCAATGACACGGTCGCCGCTGCCATGCGCCGGGCGGCGTCCGAGGAGATGGATCACCTTGCCTGGTGCGAGGAGCGGCTCCGCGAACTCCGCGGCCGAACCAGTCTATTGAACCCCCTTTGGTATGCGGGATCGCTGGCCATCGGCGCCCTCGCCGGAGCTGTCGGCGACCGCGCCAGCCTGGGATTCGTCGCGGAGACCGAAAAGCAGGTGGAGGTCCATTTGCGAGGGTCCAAGGACCGCTTGCCGGCCGCCGATCGCCGCAGCCGGGCCATCGTCGAACGAATGACACACGACGAAGTTGCCCATGGAGCGCAGGCTGCATCGTTAGGTGCCGATGAGCTGCCGTTCCCGCTGCGTTGGGCCATGCGCTTGACGTCGAGGGTCATGACCAGGAGCTCGTATTGGCTGTAGTCGATTCCCGTTAGCGCTTGCGATTCCGGGACTTATGTAATAAAACGTGCGCCAGCACACGCGCTTCGCGCGCTTTTTAAGATTCAGGGAGCAACCATGGAAGAAGGGGCAAAGGCCTTAAGCGATATCCCAGCGATCAATCGTTTCTTGAGCTACTGCCGAATCCGGACAGTCCCTTCAAAGACCGTGATCATCCACGCCGGCGATCTGCCCGACATTCTGTACTACATCATCAGCGGCTCCGTCGAGGTCATGATCGAAGACGAAGACGGCAACGAGATGGTGCTTGCCTATCTCAACAAGGGCCAGTTTTTCGGCGAGATGGGCCTGTTCTATGAGCAGCCGACCCGCAGCGCCTGGGTCCGAACCCGTCAGCAATCGGAGCTCGCCGAAATGACCTATCCGCGATTTCGGCAGATCGCCGCCGAAAGCCCCGGATTGATCTTCGAACTGGCCACCCAGCTCGCAACGCGGCTCGACCGCACCAACCGCAAGCTCGGTGACCTCGCTTTCGTCGATGTCACAGGCCGCGTGGCGCACGCCATCATGGATTTGTGCGGTGAACCGGACGCCATGACGCACCCGGAAGGCATGCAGATCAAAGTGAGCCGGCAGGAGCTGTCGCGCCTGGTGGGCTGCTCCCGTGAAATGGCCGGCCGTGTGCTGAAGGTGCTCGAGGAACAGGGCTTACTCCGCGCCACCGGCAAGACCATCGTGGTTTTCAATGCGCGTCCGAAGGTGAAGACCCGGCCGCTGATCGTCCCGGTGAAAGCCGGCGCTGGGGCATCCAACCCGACGCCCAGCAAGCCCGCGCGCGCCGAGCAAGTGATCGATGACGATGACGACGAGGACGAGGACGAATAGCCAAGGGCCGCCGATGGGCGGCCTCGCTTTTTACGGCACCGGTGCCGAATAACCGGGCTTCAGGATTGCCTGCCGGCCTCGATCTGCTCCCGCATCGACCGGATGGTTTTCGCGTAATCGGCGCTGCCGAAAATGGCAGATCCCGCAACGAACGTATCGGCGCCGGCCCTGGCGATGGCAGCGGCATTTTCGATCTTGACCCCGCCGTCGATCTCCAGCCGGATGTCGCGGCCGCTCGCAGCGATTCGGGCGCGTGCATCGGCGAGCTTGGGCATCGCCTCGGGAATGAATTTTTGTCCGCCGAAGCCCGGGTTGACCGACATCAGCAACACCAGGTCGATCTTGTCGATGACGTAATCAAGCCAGTTGAGCGGAGTCGCGGGATTGAATACCAGCCCGGGCTTGCAGCCCGAATCCCGGATGTGCTGGATCGTCCTGTCGACATGCTGCGTCGCCTCCGGGTGAAAACTGATGTTGGTGGCACCCGCCTTGGCGAAGTCCGTCACGATCGCATCCACCGGCGACACCATGAGATGAACGTCGATGGGCGCCTTGACCCCGGCCTTGCGCAGAGCTTCGCAGACCAGGGGGCCGATGGTGAGATTCGGCACGTAGTGATTGTCCATCACGTCGAAGTGGATCCAGTCGGCACCGGCCGCGAGCACCGCATTCACCTCCTCGCCCAGACGAGCGAAGTCCGCCGACAGAATTGATGGAGAGATGATGATGGTCATGATTACCCTCTCAACGCATGCCACGAGCGGCACGGATTGCCTCATAAGCCTCTTGGATGCGCTGCGTCTTTTCCTTGGCTACCTGCGCCATGGACTCCGGCAATCCGTTCGCCACGAGTTTATCAGGGTGATGACGGCTCATCTGTCGCCGATACGCCTTGATCACTTCCTGGTCGCTGACGTGCGAGCCGACTTCGAGTTCCGCGTAGCTCGCGGCCAGCGGTTTCTCAGAGGGCTGCCTGCCGCTTGGACCCCATCTTCGCTGCTCGCGCGCCCGCAGCGCGGCCTCCATGTGAGCGAACTCCAGCCCCGATATTCCCAGCCGCTCGGCGACTCTCGTCAAAATCGTCCTCGCCGGCAGGGACATGCCGTTGCCGGCGAGAGCGGCCCGAAGCTGCAGTTCCATGAACGCGCGCAGCAGGTCGTGACGCATGGCGCAGGCCGCGCGCAGCTGCTCGACGCTCGAGTCCGCATCGTAGCCTGCGGATTTACCCGTGCGAAAGTAGGCGATCGCAGCATTGATTTCGACGGGCCCCAAGCGAAGCTCCGCCATCAGCCGGCGGGCCGCGCCGATCTCCGCTTCCGACACGCGGCCGTCCGATTTTGCGACATGTCCCATGAGTTCGAACGTCGTGCGGAAGAAGACTTCCGACACCGACGCCGTGGGAGCCCCGGCCGCTTCGGCCTGGGCGGCCGCGGTTGCGTACGCGCTGTTCGCATACCGGAATCCGGCGCTTTCGTCGAACATATGCCCGATGACCGCGCCCATGACTGCGCCCCAGACGTTCCGGGTAATCAAGAAACCGATCAATGCACCGAAAAATTTGCCCTTCCAAGCCATTCGCGTTGACCTATCTCATCCGCCCCGCCACAATCGCCGACCTTCGCACCCCTTCAATGGTAGCAGTCGGAAGCACGTGCACACATGGAACAGTTTTCTCAAGCAGCACCCTTGTTCGAGTCGCGCATCCGCAGCCTCAAGAAGGTCCACCAGGGGAAAGTGCGGGACATCTACGACGTCGATTCGGATCATCTTCTCATCGTCACCACCGACCGTCTGTCGGCCTTCGATGTCGTATTGCCCGACCCCATCCCCTTCAAGGGCGAGGTCCTGACGCGAATTTCGATGTTCTGGTTCGCGAAGACCCGCCACATGGTGCCCAATCACCTGTCCGGCTTGCGATTGGAGGACGTGATCGTCGATCCGGGCGAGCGCGCGCAGCTTGTGGGCCGCGCCATGGTGGTGAAAAAACTTCAACCCTTGCCGCTGGAAGCCGTGGTGCGCGGGTACCTGATCGGGTCCGGCTACAAGGACTACAAGCAGCGCGGCTCGGTATGCGGCATCCCGTTGCCGGCCGGATTGCCGATGGCGGCGCGCCTGCCGGAACCGCTGTTCACGCCGGCCTCCAAGGCGCCCGCCGGTCACCACGACGAGAATATCGATTTCGACGCCATCGTGAAGCTGGTGGGCCGCGACCATGCGGAAGGCGTTCGGCGTATTGCCGTGCAACTCTATGTTTTCGCGGCACAGCACGCGCTGGCGCGGAACATCATCATCGCCGACACCAAGTTCGAATTCGGCACCGACAAGGCGGGAAATCTTTTCTTGATCGACGAGGTCCTGACTCCCGACTCGTCGCGCTTCTGGCCGGTGGATTCCTACAAGCCCGGGATCAGTCCGCCGAGTTTCGACAAGCAGTTCGTGCGCGACTACCTCGAGTCGCTGCACTGGAACAAGAAGCCGCCGGCTCCGCATCTCCCGCCGGACGTCCTTAAGCGCACCAGCGAAAACTATCGTGCAGCGCTTGAACTGCTCACTGCCTGACGCCGCAACGGCGGGCCCGCGGCGCGCTTCGTACGGAATGCTCGAGGCACGGCTCCTGTAAACTCCGCGCATGCTCAACTGGCCGGAACGTCTCGAAGTCGGATTGTTTCAGAAGTCGCGCGCCATGGGTCCCCCCTGGGGCCCGGTGCTGCGCTTCCTGCGCTACCCCGCGGCCATCACGCGCGACTGGCTCACCGGGGAAATCAACATTTGGGCAATGAGCCTTGCATACACCACGCTGCTCTCGCTGGTGCCGCTGCTGGTGTTCACTTTCTCGATCCTGAAGGGACTTGGCGCCCGTGGCGATCTGCGCTACATCCTGCACGAGTTCTTCCGTCCCATGGGCGGTGCCGCGACGCAGTTGACCGAAAGCGTCATGCAGTTCGTCACCAACATGCGCGGCGACGTACTGGGCACGATCGGCCTCGCGTTTCTCGTTTATACCGTGGTCACCACCATTCAGAAAGTGGAGGCCAGCTTCAATTTCGTATGGCGGGTGGCACGCCCGCGCAGCTTTGCGCGCCGCTTCACCGAATACCTCTCCGTCATGATCGTCGGGCCCATTCTGCTGGCGGTTGCCTTGGGCCTGTTGGGATCCGCCGAGCATAGCCCATTCGCGCAGTGGCTGAACGCCATCCCGCCGCTCGCGTGGGCCATGGAGGTGCTCGGTCAGTTCGTACCGTATGTGATCGTCACTGTGGCCTTCACGTTCATGTACGTGTTCGTTCCGAACACTCGCGTCGAATTTCGCACAGCGCTCATCGGCGGCGTGGCCGCGGGAATCATCTGGGCCCTGGTGGGCCGGGTGTTCACCGAAGTCATCGTGTATTCCTCGCACATGATGGCCGTCTACACGGGCTTCGCCATCGTGCTCACGACATTGATCTGGGTGTACTTGAGCTGGCTCATCCTGCTCATCGGCGCCCAACTCGCCTTTTACGTGCAGTGTCCGCAATACCTGCGTCATGGCCAGGAGACGATCGACCTCACCGGCAGCGCGCGCGAGCAGGCGGGACTATCGGTGATGTACCTGATCGGACGCGACTTCGCCGCAGGCGGGACCTTTTGGACGAGCAGCGGTCTCGCTGCCCAGCTCGATATTCCGAGTACCGCGCTGGCGCCGGTGCTCGCGTGCCTGGAGCGCGGCGGTCTGATCGTTGCCACCGAAAAGGAAGAGTTTCTGCCCGCGCGCGATATGGCAGGCATCCGCCTCATAGACGTCATCAACGCGATCCGCACGCGCCATCCCGGACGACTGATGATCGACATGGACTCCCTGCCGCCCGCGGCGCAGGTGATGAACGACGTGGAGACCGCGATCCGGGAAGAACTCGACGATCGAACGCTGAAGGACTGGATCGACGGCACGCACGACGAGGCGCGCGATGAAGCGCACGGCGAAGCGCCGGCTACCCTGCAATCACCCCGTCCCTCTCCGCCTGCCGCGCGATAGCCACCCTGCGCCTCGCGCGCAGTAGTTTGGACCCGGCTCGCGCCGATTACGCTGCAATCGCCGACGCACCTGCCACCCGGTCCCTCTCCGCCTGCCGCGCGATAGCCACCCTGCACCTCGCGCGCAATAGTTTGGATCCGGCTCGCGCCGATTACTCTGCAATCGCCGACGCCGCGCAATCACCTGGTCCCCCGCGCTGGTCACTGTCCCGCGATCGTCATCTCGTTGAGCAGTACCGATCCCACTCGGATGCCGCCGCGCGTGTCGATGTCGTCACCGACGGCGGCTATTTGTGCGAACATCTCGCGCAGATTTCCCGCGATGGTGATCTCCGCCACCGGATATTGAATGGCGCCGTGCTCGACCCAAAAGCCCGCCGCTCCCCGCGAATAGTCGCCCGTCACCATGTTGACGCCCTGGCCCATCAGTTCCGTGACCAACAGGCCCTCTCCCAATCGCGCAAGCAGGGCCGGCATGCCGCCGTTCAAGTTGGGCGAGACGATCAGATTGTGCGCGCCGCCGGCGTTGCCGGTGGTCGCGAGCTTGAGCTTGCGCGCGGAGTAGCTGGACAAGATATACCCGGTGAGCACGCCGTCGGCGATGAGTTCGCGATTCTTGGTCTCCACGCCCTCATCGTCGAACGGCGCGCTGCCCATGGCCTTGGGAATATGCGGCCGCTCCGAAATGGAAAAGCCGGGCGGAAAGATTTGCTGTCCCACCGAGTTCAGCAAAAACGACGATTGCCGGTACTGGCTGCTGCCGCGGATCGCAGCCGTGAAGTGACCCACGAGCCCGCGCGCAATCTCCGGAACGAACAACACGGGCGCCCGGCGCGTGGTCAACTTGCGCGGATCGAGCCGCGCGATGGTGCGGCGCGCACTCTCGCGCCCGATTGCCTCGGCGCCCTCCAATTCGCGCCAATCCCGGGAACTGCTGTACCAGTAGTCGCGCTGCATGTCCTCGCCCGTGCCGGCGAGCACGACGCAACTCACGCTGTGCGAGGTGGTGGGATAGCCGCCCACGAAACCGTGGGTGTTCCCATAGACGTGCAGTCCCTGGTGCGTGCTCACCGACGCGCCTTCGGAGTTGTTGATGCGGGGGTCGAAGCCCATGGCCGCCGCCTCGCATGATTTGGCGATTTCGATGGCGCGATCGGCGGTGACGCTCCAGGGATGAGACAGATCCAGGTTGGGCGGCGATTTTGCCATCAATGCCGCCTCCGCCAGGCCCGAGCAGGCGTCTTCCGCGGTAAACCGGGCGATGCTGCAGGCCTTGGCGACGGTTGCCCGGACTGCATCCAGGGAGAAGTCGGCCGTGCTCGCGGACCCCTTGCGCTGCCCAAAATACACCGTGATACCCATGCTGCGGTCGCGCTGGTGCTCCAACGTTTCGACCTCTCCCAGTCGCACACCGACCGAAAGACCAGTATCCTGGCTGACAGCCGCCTCTGCCTGGGAAGCGCCGCGGGCGCGCGCTTCTTCCAGGGCGCGCTCGATTATCGATTCCAAATCTTCCGGGGCAAGACGTAACGGGTTGCTGGGCGCGACGGCCATCGTCATCTCCAACTCAAAGTCCATGGTGCTCCGATCCGTGATTCTACCGGCCCGAGTGAGATAGCATGCGAAATATGACGAGCGATATCGACGAATCCGGCGAGACGGAGGAGCAACGCCTGAGCAAGAGCGCGCGCAAGCGCGAAGCGGCGATTCTTCAGGAACTCGGCGTCCAACTGTCGGCGTTGCCCGACCAGGAAATCAAGGCGTTGGGCCTGCCGGACAGCCTTTTCACGGCACTTCGCGACCTGCGGCGCCTGCCCTCGCACGGCGCGCAGGTGCGCCAGCGGCAGTATATCGGCAAACTGATGCGCACCATCGATCCGGAACCGGTGCTCGCCAAGCTGGCCGAGCGCAAACAACGCCACGATTCGGAAATCCGCCATTTTCAGAAGATCGAGCGCTGGCGCGACCGGCTGTTGTCGGAGCCGGCCGCCGGCGTCGAGGAATTGCAGCAGGCCTACCCGCAAATCGACCGGGATGTGCTGCTCAAATTACTGGATAAAGCTGAAAGGGAGCGGCTCGAGCAGCGCTCGCCCGTCGGCGCCCGCGAACTTTTCGCCTTCCTGCGCGAGTTGCTCTCCTAGGCTAGACTAGGGCGATGAAGGCCGTCATTGGAATCATAATGGGGTCATCGTCCGACTGGGAGACGATGCAGGGGGCGGCCGACACGCTTACCGCCTTGGGCGTGGGACACGAGGTCAAGGTCGTCTCCGCGCATCGCACGCCGGACCTTTTGTTCGAATACGCCGCATCCGCCCGCGAGCGCGGCCTCAAGGCCATCATTGCCGGAGCGGGCGGTGCAGCACACCTCCCCGGAATGACCGCCGCCAAGACGTCGGTCCCGGTGCTCGGGGTACCGGTACCGACCAAGACCTTGAACGGCCTGGACTCTCTCCTGTCCATTGCGCAGATGCCTAGCGGGGTGCCCGTGGCCACCTTCGCCATCGGCGCCGCAGGCGCCAAGAATGCCGCCCTGTTCGCCGCGGCGATTCTCGCCAACGACCACATCGAAGTACGGATCGCGCTCGACGCATTCCGGTCGGCGCAAACCGCGGCCGTCCTCGGCAAACCGGATCCACGTCAGCCTTGACGTTCTCCAAGGTCGGCATCGTCGGCGCGGGGCAATTGGGCCGCATGCTGGCCCTTGCGGGGTATCCGCTGGGCCTGCGCTGCCTCTTTCTCGACCGCAGCGCCGATGCACCCGGCGCCCAAGTGGCGCCCATCTTGGTGGGCGACCTCGAGGATCCCGGGAAGCTCATGGAACTGGCGGAGCGCAGCGAAGTCCTCACATTCGATTGGGAAAACATTTCGGGTGCCGCTCTCGCACCGCTCGAGAAGGCGACCAACATCCGCCCGCCGCGCAAGGCGCTGGAAATCTCGCAGGACCGGCTGCTGGAAAAGGCGCTGTTTCAGTCTCTGAAGATTCCCGTGGCCGCGCACGCCGCCGTCGACAGCAAGGAAGATCTCGTGCGTGCGGTCCGCCGCTTGGGAACTCGCGGTGTGCTCAAGACCCGGCGCATGGGCTATGACGGCAAGGGACAGTATGTGCTCCGGCATACGGACGACATCGACGCCGCCTGGGTGCACATCGGCGCCACCGGGCTGATCTACGAACAATTCCAGATGTTCTCGCGCGAAGTCTCCATCCTCGGTGCGCGCTCGCCCGCGGGCGAGATCGTCTACTACCCCCTGTCCTCGAATACCCACTCCGGCGGCATCCTGCGCTACAGCGTTGCTCCCTACATCGACCGGACTCTGGAGCGCACGGCGCGGCGATGCTTGAAGAAACTGATGGAAAGCCTTCGGTACGTCGGCGTTCTGACCATCGAATTCTTCGTCGTGAAAGGCCGATTGATTGCGAACGAGATGGCGCCGCGAGTCCACAATTCCGGCCACTGGACCATCGACGGGTGCATCACCAGTCAGTTCGAAAATCATCTGCGTGCGATTTGCGGTCTGCCGCTCGGCAGCACTCGCGCCCTGGGTCATACCGCGATGATCAATTTTTTGGGAAAGATGCCGCAGATGACGCGGCTCCTGGCCATCGAAGGCCTGGGGTTTCATGATTATGGCAAAGAACCGCGTCCTGGGCGCAAACTAGGCCATTGTTCGATAACCAGAGCCCACGCAAGAGATAGAAATCGGGCGCTCGCGGATGCCTTGAAATTGGTGCAATGGTCTTAGCGTATGTATTTAGAACTCTTCAAACTGCAAGAATTGCCGTTCCGCCTGAGCCCGGATCCGCAGTTTCTCTACCTGAGCAAGCAGCACGCGCGCGCCAAGGCGTACATGGAATCGACGATCTGGTTCACGGACGGTTTCGTGGTCATCACCGGCGAAATCGGCGCCGGCAAGACCACGCTCATCGAAACGTTCCTGCACGAACTTCAGGCCGACGTGATGGTCGCGCAAATCAATCAGACGCAACTCACGCCGACGGCGTTCCTACAAACCGTGCTGGTGCAGTTCGGCTTCTCGCCCTTCAACATGAAGAAACCGGAAGTCCTGGCGACATTGAATCAATTCTTGATGGAGCAGCACGACGCCGGCCGCAAAGTGCTGCTGATCGTGGACGAAGCCCAGAATTTGAGCTATCGCGTGCTGGAAGAAATCCGCATGCTGTCGGGCGTGGAAACCGCCAAGGAGAAGGCGCTGCGCATCATTCTCGCCGGACAGCCCGAACTCAACGAAAAGCTGAATTCACCGGACCTCGTTCAACTCACCCAACGCGTGCGTCTGCGCTTCCACCTGACCGCGCTCACGAAGGCCGAGACCATGGCCTACATCGATCACCGGCTCGAGGTCGCCGGTGCGGAGGGACGGCGCATATTCGCCGAGGAGACGTACCCGATCATCTACAAATATACGGGCGGCGTGCCGCGCCTGGTCAACACGCTGTGCGACACCTGCATGATGGCCGCCTTCGGCCGCGATCAGGACTCCGTGACCATCGCCGATCTCGATGCGGCGATTCGGGAATTGCAGTGGGTTGAATTCGCCTCCAGCACCAATCGCATGCAGGTGCCCGACGTTCAGCTCGCACGCTCCGCGCCCAGCGCGGATCATCTGCAACCGGTGGGCAGAATCCTGCTGGCCAGCGACGGCAAGACGGTGGTCGAGCGCGAACTCAGACCGGGCCGCCTGGTCATCGGCCGAACGCCCGACAACGATTTGCAGATCGACAGCAAGTTCATCAGCCGGCACCACTGCCAGATCGTGACGCAGCCCGACGCATGTCTCATCGAGGATTTGAACAGCACCAACGGTATTTACGTGCAGTCCAAGCGCGTCAGGCGCTACAACCTCAACGACGGCGACGTCGTTCAGGTGGGCCAACACGAAATCATGTACATCGATGAACGGGCACCGCGCCCGCGCCACGCGGCCGAAACCCCGGAAAACGAACCCGCCGAAAAGACCTGAGGGGCGGGGAGCCTGCCTGGCTCCTAGTTCAGCCGCGAGGGCAGATCGATGGTCTCGCCCGAGTATTCGCGGCTCAAAGCGCGGTAGTCCTGACGCCGCAAGAACACGGTGAGTGCGGCGATTTCGGCGGCGATGCCGATCAACATGGCTATTACCGCCCGCGGGCCTTGGGGATCGAGATAGGCAAGCAATATCGCCAATCCGCCGATGGCTGCATAAACCAGCGGCATGCTTTCGTAAACAGGGCGAGCTAGGCGCATTGACGGTACCTCCATCCTAGGATGGTAGTCCCGTGGCAATCGAATCAAATACAGTATTTTACTTATATGGGTGTCATTTATTGCTGACACGTTTGTCCGCCGCTGTGCGGCCAATTCGCTGCTGCTCTGACCGCCAGATGGATGGCCTTCTCCCGCCACGCGGCGAACCCCTTTTGGCCCATCGCTCGGGCCCTGAGGGCCGCCAGGTTCCTAGTACTCGGCGCTCCTGCGCCTCGCCCTCCGGGCATTGCGCTACGCGGTCCCTGCTGCGCGCAAGCCCTGGGTAGCCATTCCATGGCTACCCGTGCGACGCATGCGTCGCACCCGCGTTCGCGGCGTTCAAGTCGGCCTCCTGCCGACTTAGTCTTTGCCGACCAAGATCTCAGAAATGCGCGAGAGCCACGAGGTGCGCCACCCCTCGACTTTAAGTTGTTCGTTGCTCAGCTTAGGTTGTTGACGCTTCGCCTCGGTCAGCAAGTCCTTGGGCAGATTGAGCTGATACGCTCCGGTCATTGAATTGTCGGCCATGAAACCTCCGGTGAGAACGAGCGCCAAGGGTACCGAAGACCGATGCTTCGGCAGTGCGACGCGTAGCACGTTACGCTCTTCCGGTGCCTAACGGAGACGCATGAGCGTCGCCAGACCGCGACGAAAGCCCTCTTTTTTTTCCAGCATATGTCGCATCTGTTGAAACCGTTTAAATAGTGCCGTCATCGCGACCATCTCGAGGACGATCCAACGCACCGCGTCGGTCACGGTTCTGCGCCGGTTGCCTCGCCCCACTCCGGATAGACGCGCAAGGCATCCGCATAATTGTGGATCACATCGGTATGCGAGTCCTCCTGCCAGCCGCCGGGCGCGGCACTCTTGCAGAGATCGCGTGGGCGGCCCTGCTCGTCGATGGCGTACAGCGTGAAATTCAGCGCTTGGCGCGCTTCGCCCGCCAGGGCATCCGATCCGACGGCGTTCGCGAACATTGCGACTACGGCGCCGTAGGTGGCATTGATCCCGCCCCAAGCCTCCTTATCCTCGTCCTGTTCGTGACACACGGTCACGCCCAGTTCCGCGTGCGTGAAGTTCTTGCGGACGAAATCGAGCAGCATGCCCGCATCGGCGCGCCAATCGGGATCGAGCCAGTCTCTTTTCTCGACCAGGTAGCGCGCCAGGTTCAGCGGCGACCAGGCCGTGCGATTGGTGGGCGTCTCATGGTCCTCGAAGAACTGCGCAAAGAGCGATCCATCGGTGGCGGCGCTCGGAATTTGACGATTCTTGATCCACTTCCAAAGCATCTCTCGCGGACCGGAAAACTCGGAATAGCCGTGCGCAAGCAACAGGTCATACAGGCGCAGGATATACGTCATGTTCCCGGAAACGGGCCCGCGGCCTTCGCCGCTGCGATAGTCGGCCCGAAACGGCCACGGCGACCCGCCACCGTCACCCTCCTGCTGATTGGCGGCGAGCACGCGGGCATTTTGCAGCGCCTGCGCCAGATACCTCTTCTCGCCGCAAGCCTCGAACAGTTGCATCAACGCATAGCCGGCGAGGCCGCCTTTGTCGGGTTCGATTTCATAAGGTCGATCGCCTTGCGAGCCGCAGTCCGGCTGCAGCGGAAATTGGTCCCGCTTGCCGGTGGATCGGGTGAACGCCGGATACGTGCCCGCGCGCGGCGTGAGCGTTTCGTTCACCACATAGTCGCCCATGAGACACGCCGTCCGCAGGAAGCGGTGATCCTGTCGGCCGCGCAGTTCAAAGTATTTGAGATACGAGAGAATGCCCACTCCATTCTGGGTTGCCGGAATGGTGTCCGTACGATCGGGAAAAGGCTCCCACGCGCCATCCATGAACGTCGTGAAAGCGAAGCGCGGATAGCCATGATCCAGGGGGCACTGCTGGTAGAAAACCATTTCCCGGTCGAGCGCCGTGTTCCACGACGTCCAGGGCATCAGCCGCCCCGCCGAATCGAACTCTGCCGGGTGTCCGGCCAGCATCATCGGTTGCCCGGCAGCACCGGCTCCATCATCGCGTCGATTGACCATCAATGCACCGCGTTCCCTTGCGGTCGAATCGGCTCAAACTCGTCGCCCGGCAACCAGTTCACCGTCTGCTTCGCGTTCAATGCCTGCCAGCCGAGTGCAAATCCGAACTTCGCGAGCGCGGCGTTGCTGGCGAAATCCATGTCGGCCCTGTACTCATCGCTCGGCTGGTGATAGTGCTTGGCAGTGTACTCGTCCCGCTGTGCCTTGCCCCATTCCGGCGGATGCCCGGCGAACTTCAGGGCCGTATTGACGGAAAATCCGGGCACGCCGGCGCGCGCCAGACTGAAGTGATCCGAGCGGTAATAGTGTCCGGCCCCGGGTTCAGGATCGGGTTGGATGTCGAAGCCGAAGGCCTTCGAGGTGCGCTCGACCACCGGGAAAAAAGTGGTGCGCTCGGCGCCCGTGACGTTGATCGATTCGGGCGTGCCGATGGGCGGCACGGCATCGAAATTGAGATTTAGCGCGATCTGCGCAGCCGGAATCGGCAGGTGCTTGCCCAGGTAGTTGGACCCGAGCAAGCCTTTTTCCTCCGCCGTCACCGCCGCGAACAGCACCGGATGCGGCGGCTTCGCCCCCGCCGCGATGAAGGCGTGCGCGAGTTCTATAAGAATGCCGCACCCCGTACCATTGTCGACGGCGCCGTTGTAGATCTTGTCGCCGCTCAACGTCGGATCAAACCCAAGATGATCGTAATGGGCCGAGTACACCACGGCCTGCGCCTTGGGTCCGCCGGCCGACCCCGGCAGCAGACCGAGTACATTGTAGGATTCGAACTTGCGAACCTTGCTGACGACATGTGCCTCGAGCCGTACCGGCAGTTCACGCGCCCTGAATTTGCGCGTACCGGCCTCCTGCATCATGTCGTCCAACTTGAGACCGGCGGCGGCAAACAGCTGCCGCGCCACCTCCAGCTGAATCCACGAGGCGGCTTGCAGCTTGGGATCGCGATCGTTACTCAAGTACACCTGCTCGTTGCTCCAGGAGCTTCGCACCACCTGCCACGGGTAGCTGGCCAAATCGGTGCGATGGATGATGAGCGCCCCCACCGCCCCTTTGCGCGCGGCCTCCTCGAACTTGTAGGTCCATCGGCCGTAGTAGGTCATGCTCTCCGCCTTGAAGAATTTCGGGTCGGTGGACGGCGGCTCATTGACGATCACCAGCACCACCTTGCCCTTGACGTCCACGCCTTTGAAGTCGTTCCACCGGTATTCCGGCGCCTCGATTCCGTATCCGACGAAAACGACAGGTGCATCGATGTCGACGCTGTCGGTTTGCGTCTGATTGTTGGTGACGTAGTCGTCACCCAACTTCAGGTCCAACGGCGAACCATGCGAAGGCTGTAGCGAAAACGACGAGCCTGGCTGCGTCAGCACGCCGGTGAAATCGACCTTTTGCAGATAGGTGCCGTCATCGCCGGCCGGCTTCAGGCCGTACAACGCGAATTGCGCGGCGATGTAGTTTGCGGCGATGTCGCCGCCGCGGGTACCCGTGCCGCGCCCTTCCAACAAGTCATCCGCGAGAAACTTGACGTGCGCGCGGATGCGTTCCGCATCGATGCTGCTCATGGCGGCCGCCGCCTCGACAGGCAACCCCAACTCGACCGCCGGATCGGGCGCCGCCCGGGCGCTGAGACCCGCCGCTGCAACCGTCGCGAATACAATGAATTGAAAAAATTTCATACCAACTCCAAATGACGTTGCGGAAGATTACCTCAAGCCCACCCGGAGGCCGAGCATAAAGCGAGGCCTTGTCACCCAAACCGCGTTGATCCCAACCCTGTTGATCACCTTGCGCGCCGGGACCCCGGCGCAAAGGGAGCCGAGCTTGATTGCTCCCTTTCCCTACGAATGCGTCGGTTTCATCGCTTGACGGGCGTGGCGAGCGTGTCAGCCATCCTCCCTACGCGATTAAATCTCTTGCTAAATGATCGTGTACGATCTAGTATCACGAGATGAATGCGAAGCGAACCTCAAGTCGCGCCAAGCCCGCTGCCTCGCTGCTGCTCGGCGAGCAACTGTGCTTCGCGTTGTACTCGACGATAGCGGCGATGAACAAGATATATCGCAAGCTGCTCCGCGAGTTAGGCGTGACGTATCCACAATATCTGGTGTTGCTGGTGCTGTGGGAGCGCGATCAGCTGATGGTGTCCGAGATCGGCGAAAGATTATTTCTGGACTCGGCCACGCTGACGCCGTTGCTCAAGCGGATGGAGGCGCTGGGGTTGCTGCGGCGGGCACGCGCCAAAGACGATGAACGCCAGGTGATCGTCAGCCTCACGGCGCGTGGAGCGGAGTTGAAGCGCCGCGCAGCGCGCGTGCCCGACGGCATGCTCTGCGCCACCGGGTGTACGCCGGATGAACTGATCTCCATCCGCGATCATTTGTTCTTGCTGCGGGCAAGATTGCTGAAGAACGCTTAAGTTCGGGCGGCGCACCGATGAATTTTCACACCTTATATACCGTGCACGATCTAATCGTTCACAAACAGCCGTTGTGGCGCAGCGGCTGAACCCCCAAGACGCCATCATTCAATCAATCACTGCTGGAGCCTCATCATGTCAATTGAAAAAGTTCTGTACCGTGCCCATGCGAAAGTCACCGGTGGCCGCGACGGGCGCGCCGTCGTGCCCGACAGTAATCTGGACCTCAAGCTCACCACCCCCAAGCAACTCGGCGGCGGCGGCGGCGAAGGCACCAATCCCGAGCAACTCTTCGCGGCGGGCTATAGCGCCTGCTTCTTGGGCGCGATGAAATACGTCGCCGCGCGGGACAAGATCTCCCTGCCGGCGGATGTCTCGATCGAGGGCAGCGTGGGCATCGGTGTAATCCCGGCCGGCTTTGGAATCGAGGTTGAACTGAAGATTTCGCTGCCCGACATGCCACGCGACGCGGCCCAAATCCTGATCGACAAGGCCCACCTCGTTTGCCCGTACTCGAACGCGACACGTAACAACATCGACGTGCGCCTCACGCTCGCCTGAGCGGCACCCGCCGTACTGCCATCCTCTGGCCGTACTGCCATCCTCTGAGAGAAAAGCGGGCCTTGCCGTGCAGCACGGCAAGGCCCGTATTGCGGTCATCAAGACGCGGGGCGTGACGCCCGTGACCTTGAGCGTCCGCCCGCGCCGCGGCGCGCCTCCTGTCTCCACTCCAAGCCGGAGGTCTCCTCCGTGAGAACCGCGCGATGATTTTGCCGCGGGAGCTACCCGCGCGACAGGGCGCACACCGATGTAAACGCGCAGAAACGCGGGCCATCGTTGCTATCATGATGCGCATAGGCGGGGCCGCCTAGGCGCCTCGCCTACCCGGTGCCGCCCACGGTCAGCGCATCGATGCGCAGGGTGGGTTGGCCGACTCCGACAGGCACCGATTGACCTTCCTTGCCGCACGTCCCGACGCCGCTGTCGAGCTTCATGTCGTTGCCCACCATGCTGACCTTGGTCAGCACATCGGGTCCGTTGCCGATCAACGTCGCACCCTTCACCGGTGCGGTGATCTTGCCGTTTTCGATCAGGTACGCTTCGCTGGCCGAGAACACGAACTTGCCCGACGTGATGTCGACCTGGCCTCCGCCGAAATTCACCGCGTACAGGCCCTTCTCGACCGAGGCGATGATTTCCTCCGGCGCACGCGACCCGGAACGCATATAGGTATTGGTCATGCGGGGCAGCGTCATATGCGCGAAGGATTCGCGGCGGCCGTTGCCCGTGGCCGCCATGCCCATCAAGCGGGCATTCATCTTGTCCTGGATGTAGCCGCGCAAGATGCCGTTCTCGATCAGGACTGTGCATTGCGTCGGGGTGCCTTCGTCGTCGACGTTCAATGAGCCGCGTCGGCGATTCAGCGTGCCGTCGTCCACCACCGTAATCTCATCGGCGGCCACTTTATCGCCGATGCGGTTCGAGAATGCGGAAGTGCCCTTGCGATTGAAGTCGCCCTCGAGACCGTGGCCGATTGCTTCGTGCAGCAGAATGCCGGGCCAACCCGAACCCAGAACCACGGGCATGGACCCCGCCGGCGCCGCCACCGCCTCCAGATTCACCAACGCCTGACGCACCGCCTCACGGCCGTGGACGAAGGGATCTTCGCCGCGCAACATCTCGTCGAGTCCGAAGCGTCCGCCGCCACCGCTGTAGCCCTGCTCGCGCCGGCCATTGTGCTCGACGATGACCGATACATTCATGCGCACCAGCGGACGCACGTCCGCCGTCAGCGTGCCGTCGCTCGAGGCGATCAGCACGACCTCGTGGACTGCGGCCAGCGAGGCCATCACCTGCTTGACCCGCGGATCGACGCGCCGCGTGTCGGCATCGATCTTCATCAGCCACTCGACCTTTTCCTCATCGCGAATGGTGTCGAGAGGATCGATGGGCATGTACAGCCGGTGAATGACGGGCCGCTGCCATGCTCTTACCGCATTGCTGCCGCCGCTGCGGGCGATTGCGCGAGCCGCGTCCGAGGCTTCCACCAGGGCAGGCAGCAACACCTCGTCCGTGTAGGCAAAGCCGGTTTTTTCGCCGCTGATGGCGCGCACACCGACACCTTGCTCGATGCTGTGGGAGCCGTCCTTGACGATGCCGTCCTCCAGCGACCAGGACTCTTCGCGCGACAGCTGGAAATAAAGGTCCGCATAGTCGACGCCGCGGCTCATCACCGTTCCGAGCACCGTGGACAACCGGTTCTCGTCGAGACCCGACGGAGCGAGGATTATTCTCTCCGCGACATCGAACAGCGGAGCAGCGCTCACGCGGGCACCGTGGCAGCCGCGCCGAGACCGAGCCTACGGTTATCGAGCGCGGGAAAGCGCGCGCGTGTTTCTGCCTGTTGCGCAAGATCGATGTCTGCCGTAATCACTCCACTCCCCTTCGCCAGGCGCGACAGCACCTGGCCCCAGTAATCGGCAATCAACGTGTCGCCGTAGGTTTCGCGGCCGCTGGTGTGCGTACCGCTCTGAGCCGGTGCGACCACGTAACAGAGATTCTCGATGGCGCGCGCTCGCAGCAGCGTTTCCCAGTGTGCGCGGCCCGTCGGCACGGTGAAAGCCGCCGGCATCGCCAGCCACTCGGCCCCGCGTGCAACCAGATCGCGATACAGTTCGGGGAAACGCATGTCGTAGCAAACGGAAAGCCCCAGTTTGCCCACCGGTGTGTCCGCGACGACCACCTCGCGGCCGGGCATGACATGGTTGGATTCGAGGTATTTCTCTTCGCGGCCCGGGATGGCGACATCGAACAAATGAATCTTGTCGTAGCGTGCAACCCGTCTACCGTCGGCATCGATGAGCAGCGAGGCATTGGCCACCCGGGCCGCGGAGTCCCCCTTGATGACCGTGGTGCCCCCCAGAATCCATAAGCCCAAGCGTCGCGCCGTGTCGCGCAGGAAATCCTGGATCGGCCCTTCCCCATCGGCCTCTGCAACCTTCAGCTTGTCCGCATCCTTCAATCCGATGAAGGAGAAATTCTCGGGCAGACAGGCGATATCGGCGCCCAAATCCTTGGCCTCGCGCAGCAATAGGGCGGCGGCCGCGAGATTGTCCTCGACGACATGCCCCGACGTCATTTGTATGGCAGCTACTTTACCCATGTTACTTCGGTACCTCTGCGGTCGCCGCGGCGGCGTCGGCGCTCTTGATACGTTCGACGGTTGGATTGTCCCAATTGCCGGTAATCCGATAATACCCCCGCGCCAGCCCCTTCAGCGGCTGCTTGAACACTTGCGTGAAGATCAAAACGGCCCCGCCGATCACCGGGCCCGCCGCAAACGCCGCCAGGGGCAGCGAACTGCTGACATTGCCGGTTACCACTGCAGTTTGGTCATAATCCTTGTTTTTCAAGCCTACGCGGCCAATCAGGCCGATCTCCGCCGCCGGCCCCTTGACAAGCACGTTGTCGGTGAAAGCACTGCCGTCCCGCAGATCGAAGTCGCCGCGAATGCTGTCGAAGGCAAACCCCTTGTCGGTCAGGTCGCTGAAATCCAGGGCCAGGCGCCTCGGCAGGGCAGCCACGCTGGCGAGGCCCACCATCCGCCCGGCGCCCGGCTTGAGCCCTGTGATTTGCCCCTTGTCGAGCGCCACCTGAATGTGGCCCGTGGCGTCTTTGAGCGCGCCCGCCGCGGGCGCACCCACCCAGCTCATGTCGAAGTCCATCTTTCCCGCCTTGGCTTCGAGTACGGCCGCGTAACCGAGCTCCTTCAAGGTTGCGCCCACGTCGGTACTCAAGAGGGTTCCCTCGATACGGCCTAGTCCCGCTTCCTTGCCGCGCCATTCACCGTCGGCATTCACCGTGTAGCTGGCGCCGGTCGCGGTCAATTGCTTGAGGCCAATCCCATCCTCCAGCTTCTCGAGCCTCCCTTGCACGTCGCCCAATTGCCGTTCGTCCCAAATCGTCTCGGCCGCGTGAAAATTGATGGCGGGAATTCGGCGTGGATTCGCTGCCACCGGATTGCCGGCCACCGGATTCCCGACGCCCGGATCCCCTGCGACCGGGCCCGCGGCGGCTGTCTCGCCCGGGGCTTCGGCCACGGATGTGAGGAATTTCAGATGCTTGAATTCCATTTTCCACGGTTCCGCCGCGTCGGCGGCGGTCGGGATTGAAATGGTGCCGGCCACGTTGGGTCCGCCGATTCCGATCCGCCAACCCGCATCGCTCGCCGCCAGGTCCACCGCCACGTCGAGAAACGACAATCCCAAATAGTCGATCTGGGCCACATCGAACTTGGCGGAACGCAGGAAATTCGCAAGCGGTTTGGAGTTCTTGTCCGGCGTGTAGAGCCTCAACCAGCCCCCCAGATCCAGGCGCTCGATCTTGCCGCCGGCGCTCAGGATCTGTGTGTCGCTCAATGCCGGCTCCGACGGGCCTCCGCCGAAAGTAACGGCGGCACGGCCGAGCGTCGGCCCGTTGGCGCCGGATTCGAGGTTTGCCTGACCACGAAGCACCGACCCCAAAGTCACGCGCAATTGAGGTCCGCCGACGGCAGGCCATTGAATTTCCACCGTGGATGGCAGCGGCCGCCCGGCAGGCTTGGCGAGCGGCTCCGGCAGATCGAGATCGAGTCCGGCAAGGCTGCCGTTGATGCGCAGCGAGCGCTCGCGAACCGGCTCCGGTGCCACTCGGAGGACAGCGTGCCAATCGGTCGTACCGCCGATCGCGATACTTGCCGGGAGGCCCAGCGCCGAGTGCAGCGCTTCCCCGCCGAGCACCCCGTTGAACACCAGGACCGTCCGGGCGGTCGGCGAGTTGCGCTGCGGCCGGCTGCGCGGCGACCGGGCCTGCATTTGAAAGGGTCCGCCCAGTAGTTTGCCGTGCATGTCGGCGTGCGCCACATGGGGCCCGTCGATATCGGCGTCGCCAAAGAGCTCGGTGGCGGCTCCGGCGGCGCCGCGCCGATTGAGCGAAACCCCTTGCAGATGCGCATGCACGAGCACGCGGCGTTGATCGAATGCCTTGAACGGCAGAAACAGGTCGACTTCCGCCTGCATCGGTCCACTGGCTTCGACGGTTGAAAAAGCGTGCCCGGCGAGGGCATCGAGCGGGGTGGCGCGCAGGTAGCCGAGGGCATCGGCCGCATCGCCGCTTCCCGCCGCATGAAGTTGCATCTCAGCCGTCTTGAAATCGACAAAGCGCAGGTCGCCCTTGTGGACGGCTAAGTTGCCGATACTCCCCTTCAGGAGCTGCGCCGTCATACCTTCGTTGCGAAATTCGGCGGCGACCGCGAGATTTTCCGCGGCGGGCCAGCCTTCCCGATAATCGAGCGTCATGCCGTCGATGCGCACGCGCGCCAGGAAAAGTCCCGTGCCGTCGCGAAACGGAAAATGACGCAGCGGACCCTGGATGACGACGTCGGCATGGGGCAGATGTCCGGCAACGAACGCGCGGTCCAACCAAGCCAGTACGCGAGGGTTGAGCTGCGCGTGCGGAAAATATAAATGCGCTTGCGCCGCGTTGCCGTTGTCCACCGAGACGGCCAGAGTCAGCACGGGAGATCCGCCGTCCGCAGGCCGGCGCCACGCGACCGGCCCATGCAATGCGGCATCACGCGTTTTCAGCTCGATCGAAGGTGTCGCAACCAGCAGCTCCTCCGCGGTGCGCTTCCAGAAGAGCGTCGTCTTGAAGTTCGTGAGATCGATGGCCTTTTCGAACTGCAGCGGCCATGTCAACACGCCCGTGCGGGTGTCGATGGTCACGCGGCCTCCGGACTCCGTACCGCTGATGGTGCCGCTCAAGCCGCGCAGGCCGGGTGCACGGCCGGCGGGCGCAAAGCCGACGCCGCGAAAATGCGCCCCGACTGCAAGACTCCACGGATCGCTGGCCGCGCCGCGCACGAGTTCGACGTGCGTATCGATCCATTCGCCGGTGGGCGCGGCCTCCTGTAACCGCTCGCGAAGATCCCGTTGCGGCAAAAGGCCGGCGAGCGGCAGCAACGTGTCGGCGCGCAGATAGCTTGCCCGCGCGCGGAACTCGAGCAATCCACCATCGCCCTCGCGCCAGGCCGCGTCGAACTCCGAATCCGGGTCGCGGTGCCCGTCGCGAAGCGCACGCACACGCCGCCCCAGCAGCGTCCATCGATCGCCGGCATGAGTGACGGCGAACGCGCCGGACACTTGATCGAACTTCACGACGGGTTCTCCGCCAAGTTGCGTGGTCACGCCCGACGCCAGGCAATCGAGATCCGCGCGCGACAGCTCCGCGCCCCGGCCGTGCAGCGCGACGTCGAAGCCGCCGGTACCGCCGTCCAGCTTCGTCAGGTATTGCGGCAGGAGTTGCCGCCATCCGGAGAGCGACAAGTTGCGGGTATGCGAGCGCACTGTCCAGTCCAAGGTATCGAGGGAGCCGAAACCGCGGGCCGTGCCGTTCACGCTGACGTCGCCGCCCAGCACGGGCGGTAAACTCGCGGTAACGGCCAGCGCCGCGACCCCGCTGCCGCGACGCAAATCCAAATTGACGTCCCGCAATTCCAGGCGCGGCAATGCGGCATTCCAGTCCTGGACGACGACGCGGCCGCGGCGAATGGCGAGGGCTCCGGCCGGGAAGTCATCGAGGGTGAGCGTCCGATGAGAAGAGTCCGCGCCCCCCAAATCGATATCGGAAGCCAGCGAGAATGTGCCGGGCCCCAGGCGCGTGATCGAGATGTCCGGCGAATCGAGCTCGATGCGCCCCGCAAAGAGCTTGCCGCTTTGAACGAGCTGCCACAGGTCCGCCCCGATGCGTCCACCGGCCGCACGGGCCAGAACGTTCCGGCCGTCCTTCGAGCGCAGTTCCATCTGGTCGAAATACAGCTCCGGTCCATACCAGCGAAACGCGGGCGACACATGCGCAAACGCGATCGTGTAGCCGAGTCGGTCGTGAACCCATTCCTTGATCTCGGCTTGATATCGCGGCGCGCGGTCGAGCGCGAGCTTGACGGCCAGCATCAGCAATAAAAATATTCCGAGGATTCCTGCGCAGCAGTAGAGCAGGATCTTGCCGACCTTGCGCAGCGCCATTTACATCAAGACGACGTCGTACTGGTCGACGGTGTACAGCGCTTCGGTTTGCAGGCGCACCGGCTTGCCGGTCACCAACTCCAGTTCGCCGAGAGCCGACGACTCCTCGTCCAGCAAGCGCTCGATCACGTCCTGATGGGCGAGGACCATCAACTGCTGACACTCGAATTGGCGCGATTGACGCACAATTTCACGAAATACCTCGTAGCAGACCGTTTCGGCCGTCTTCACGAAACCCCGACCTTCACAGGTGGGACAAGGCTGGCACAGCAGATGTTCCAAACTTTCACGCGTTCGCTTGCGCGTCATTTCGACCAGTCCCAAGGGTGAAACCGACGAGATATTCGTCTTCACGTGATCGTCGCTCAACGCCTTCTCCAGGGCCTGAATGACCTGCCGGCGATGTTCCGGCTCCTCCATGTCGATGAAGTCGATGATGATGATGCCGCCGAGATTGCGCAGGCGCAGCTGCCGCGCAATGGTCACGGCCGCCTCCAGATTGGTGCGGAAAATGGTCTCCTCCAGATTCCGGTGGCCGACGAACGCACCCGTGTTGACGTCGATGGTGGTCATCGATTCGGTCTGGTCGATGATGAGATAGCCGCCCGACTTGAGCGATACCTTCCGGTCGAGGGCCTTTTGAATCTCTTCCTCTACATGGTGCAATTCGAACAGCGGACGGGCGCCACCGTACAATTCAAGACGCGGCAGCGCATCCGGCATGAAGCTCGCGGCGAAGTCCTGCATCTCCCGATGCGCGCCCGCCTGATCGATGAGCACGCGATCGACAACCGGGCGCATCAGGTCCCGCAAGACCCGCAGGTGCAGGGGCAGGTCGGCATGTACCAGGTTGCCGGGCTCGGTGCGCAGACCCGTGTGCCGGACGAATTGCCACAACTTGCGCAGATACTGCATGTCGGCGAGCAGTGCTTCGGGGGGCGCGTCTTCCGCGGCCGTACGCACGATATACCCGGCATTTTCGTCGGATTCGACGCCGGCCTGGACGGCGGCGCGCAACCGCTCGCGCTCGGCCTCGGCTTCGATGCGCGCCGATACGCCGACCCCCCGGCTCTGGGGCATGTAGACGAGATAGCGCGACGGCAGGGTGATGTAGGTCGTGAGCCGCGCGCCCTTCGTCCCCAATGGATCCTTGACGACCTGGACCAGAATCTCGTTGCCCTCGGACACCAGCGCGCGAATGTTCTCGCTGCGCGGCGGTTCGATGCCTGTCTCAATGTGACGCGAGTCGAGAATGTCGGAGGCATGCAGGAAGGCCGTGCGTTCCAGGCCGATTTCGATGAACGCGGCCTGCATGCCCGGGAGGACGCGCGATACCCGGCCCTTGTAGATATTGCTGATGAGTCCGCGTCGGCTGGCCCGCTCGAGAAATACTTCCTGGAGCACGCCGTTTTCGACGACCGCGGCGCGCGCCTCGTGCATGCTCGCATTGATGAGAATTTCAGTGCTCATCGGGAATACGACCAGTGCGGCACGCCGGCCTGCTCCAGAAGTTCCGCCGTTTCGAACAGCGGCAGGCCCATCACGCCCGAATAACTGCCCCGCAAATTGGCGACGAATATGGCCGCGGCGCCCTGAATGGCATAACCGCCGGCTTTGTCCTGCGGCTCGCCCGTGGCCCAATAGTCGCGGGCCTCGGCGCCGCTGATCGCCCGGAATGTGACTTCACTGCGGCTCGTTCGCGAAATCAGGCCCTGTGGCGTGGCCACGGCAACCGCGGTCAACACCTCATGCGTGCGGCCGCCAAGTGCACGCAACATCTGTTCGCCATCGCTTCGATCGTTGGGCTTCCCCAGGATTTCTCCATCGAGGACCACGGTGGTGTCCGCGGCCAGTACCGGCGAAGGGGTGCGCAGAGGCCGGGCCCGCCAACCCGCGTCGGCCTTCTGCCGCGCAAGCCGCACGACGTAGACGTCCGGCGCCTCCCGCGGCTGGCGTGCCTCGTCCACCGTCACGTCAAGCACCTGAAAGGGAACGCCAATTTGGGCCAGCAGCTCACGCCGACGCGGCGAGCCCGAGGCAAGATAAATGAAATCTGGGGACATGCCGCCAGGATACCGATTACGCGCGGTGATAGGGGTGACCGGCGAGCATGCTCATGGCCCGGTAGATTTGTTCCGCCACTACCACCCGCACCAGGCCATGCGGCAATGTGAGCGGCGAGAGCGACCAACTCTGGCTGGCGCGGACCCGACAGGCATCCGACAACCCGTCGGGGCCGCCAATCAGCAAGGCCAGCGGCCGAGCCTCGCGCAACCGCTCGGACAGCCAGACACTCAGCTGTTCGGTGGTCATCGATTTGGCGTCGACTTCGAGCGCCACGACATAATCCGCCTTTCCCAAGGCGGCGAGCATCTGGTCCCCTTCACGGGCAATCGGGCGCTGCGGATTTTCACCCGCGCGGCGAGCGGCGACGGGAATCTCGACGAGATCGAGCACCAGCGGCGAGCGCAGGCGTTTTTGGTACTCGCGAAAACCCTGATTGACCCACTCGGGCAAGCGCGTACCCGCAGCAATCACGCGGCATTTCACGGCTTGCATTCCCCCTTGATACGCAGCTGGCAAATGAACTAGGCGCGCGCAACCCGCTTCGAGGTGGTCATGTCCCAGAGTTTTTCGAGCCCGTAGAACTCCCGCACGCGAGGCAGCATGACGTGCACGATCAATTCGTTCAGATCGATGAGTACCCAATCGCCATCTTGTTGACCTTCGACGCCATGCGGACGGAAGCCGGCCGCTTTGGTTTTTTCGACCAAATTTTGCGCCACCGACCGCACGTGCCGATCGGAGGTGCCGCTTGCGATGATCATCGTGTCCGCAACATCGGTAAGACCACGCACATCCAACACCTTGATCTCCAAGGCTTTCATGTCCCCCAACGCGTCGATGACCACCGCTTTGAGCGAGGCCGATCGCGCGGCTGCATCCCGATTGGCGGCCGCCTTTGACTTATCCTGCCCTGCGGCATGGCTCTCATCCTTTGAACTGGCGGCAACCTTGGCCTTCACCCTCCGCTTGGGGCCGGCGGCGCTCGCGCTGTCTCTACCCGCTTTCGTCGTCGTTCTTTTTTTGGCTGGCACTAAGTTGTCCGTGTTTTGGAGTAACAGTTTGTCTCGAGGATCAGTTTACGCACTGCGTCAGGCATGAGGAAGCGCGGGTCCCGCCCCATGGCGATGAGCTGCCGGACTTCCGTGGAGGAAATCTCCAGCTGCGTCACCGCATGGATGTAAATGCAGCCCGCGCGCTGCTCGTGAAGATCGCCGATGCGGCCGGTGCCGTGGTCGACCAGCAGTTCGCCCAACGGCCCCATTCCGGGAGCACGCCACCCGGGTCGGTGTGCAACCACCAGATGGGCCAGTTGCAGCAATTCCTGCCACTGATGCCACTTCGGAAGGCTCAAAAAGGCATCCATTCCGACGATGAGGCAAATGCTTCGATCCGGGTACTCGTGGCGGAGTTCGCCCAAGGTCTCAACGGAGTACGACGGACCTTCCTTGCGTACCTCGCGGTCGTCGACCACGAACCCGGGTTGACCGGCGGTTGCGAGTTCCACCATTTGCAAGCGCAGCTGCGGGCTGGCCAACGGCCGATCTCGGTGCGGTGGATTGCCCGCCGGCAGGAAGCGGATTTCCTTCAGACGCAACGCCTGCTGCAACTCGAACGCCGTACGCAAATGGGCGTAGTGAATCGGATCGAAGGTTCCGCCGAAAATGCCCATGGGGTTCATGACTGTACCCTGCCTGAATCTTCGGTCGCTTGCAAAGCGCCCGCCATACCCGCGGCGAGGCCGGTGACCGCGGTCCATGCATCGCCGCCCGCCAGACCCTTGATGACGCGGTCGGTGTGATGCGCCTGACGCAGCAATCGGGCGAGCGGTATCTTGCTGATCCGCGCCAGCGCGGCTGACGACGGTGTCGCCGCCAGATTCCAACCGGAGCCGCGATCGTGGGAGCGCAATCGGCTGCGCTCCCGCGCCTGCCACAGCCCACGAAGCTCGCGAATCAGTGCCCATAGGATCAGGGTCGGCTCCACGCCTTCGCTCTTCAGGCCGAGCAAGATTCGCAGCGCACGTTGCGAATCCCCGGCCGTCGCCGCTGCCCCCAGCTGAAAGACGTCGTAGCGCGCACTGTCGCCCACCGACCGCAGCACCAGCTCCGCGGTGATGCGTTTGCCGTTGGCAAGCAATACCAGCTTGTCGAGTTCCTGATTGGCGGCAAGAAGATTCCCCTCGACGCGATCGACGATCAATTGCGCCGCCTCGGGTTCCAGGTCGAGATGGCGCGCGTTGGCGCGCGTGCGCAGCCATCCCGGCAGCGCCGCGGTTTCGACCGAACGAACCGGCACCCAAACACCGTGTTGCTCCACCGCACGGACCCATGGAGCGTCGCCGGCCTTTCGATCGAGTTTGTCGGTGATCACCAGACACAGCACGTCGGCGGGCGGACGCGCCGCAATGTCGATGAGCGCGGCCGCGCCCTTGTCGGGTTTGCCGTTCGGCATGCGCAGTTCGAACAAACGACGCTCGGCAAACAGCGAAAGCGACTGCGTGGCCTGCCTGACCACATCCCAATCGAACGTGCGCTCGATGAAAAAGACCCTGCGGTCCGCATAGCCTGCCGCGCGTGCCGCAGCCCTGATCGCATCGGCAGCCTCACCCACCAGCAACGGCTCGTCGCCGGACACGAGATAAATGCCGGCCAGGCCCCGCCCGAGAGCTTGTTTGAGTTGGTGGTCGGAAATCAGCGGCAACGGATACGCGCCCGCGCCGCTTCGTATTCGGCCGCCATCCGGTCGACCAGAACACCCACCGGGTCGATGCCGCGGATGCCGCTCACGCTTTGACCCGCGCTCCAGATGTCCTTCCAGGCCTTGAGCGCAGTGTTCCCCCCGCTGCCGAAATTCATCTTGGTCTTGTCGGCGGCGGGCAGATTGTCGGGGTCCAACCCTGCGCGGGTCACGCTGCCCCGCAAATAATTGCCCTCGATGCCGCTGAACAACGACGTGTAAACGATGTCCTCGGCTCGGGATTCGACGAGCATCTGCTTATAGTCGGCGCCGGCGTTCGCCTCGGAGGTCGCAATGAAGCGCGTCCCCAGGTAGGCAAGGTCCGCCCCCAGGGCCTGCGCCGCCAGCACGTCGTCGCCGGTGCTCATGGCACCCGACAGAATGATGGTGCCGGCGAAGACCTCCCGGATTTGTTTCACCAACGCAAAGGGACTCTGCAGGCCTGCGTGACCCCCGGCGCCGGCACAGACGGCAATGATGCCGTCGACCCGCTGCTCCGCGGCCTTTTCTGCGTGGCGCAGATTGATGACATCGTGAAACACGACGCCGCCGTAGCCGTGAACGGCGCTCACGACCTCTGCCGGAGGCCGCAGACTCGTGATGACGATTGGAACGCGGTGTTTGACGCACAAGCGCATGTCGTGCTCGAGGCGATCGTTGCTGGCGTGGACGATCTGATTCACGGCAAACGGCGCGACCGCAACCCGCGGATTCTTAGCGGAGTAGGCGGCCAGCTCTTCAGTGATCTGCGCCAGCCATTCGTCGAGCTGGGAGGCCGGCCGGGCATTCAGCGCGGGGAACGCTCCGACGATCCCTGCCTTGCACTGCGCCATCACCAGGGCCGGGGTCGACACGATGAACATTGGCGCACCAATCACGGGAAGCCGCAGGCGGTCTTGCAGGATCGAAGGTAGGGGCATGCGTTAGACTCTGGAGGATCGGGAGAAAGTGGCGGTTGCTACGCCATTATACTGAAAGACGGCAACCGCATATGCTGCCGGCGTCGGCAGGTTTTGCGTTGGCCGCATCGCCGGGAGGGCTATCCATGAATTTCGAAACCATACTGTTCGAGCGGCGCGAGCAGGTCGCCTACGTGACCCTCAATCGCCCCGACAAGCTCAACGCCCTGAATCTGCAGATGATCGAGGATCTGCGCGCGGCCGCGGCGGCCATCGATGGCGATCCCGCGATCCGCGCCGTGCTGTTGACGGGCGCCGGCCGCGCTTTCAGTTCGGGCGCCGACATCATGGGCGGCGATCTGCTCCAGGATCCGAATCGCAGTGCCGGCGAGGACATCGGCCGCCGCCTGCGCGACCATTTCAACCCGATGGTGACCGCCTGGCATGACCTGCGGGTACCCTTGGTAGTCGCCGTCAATGGCGTGGCCGCGGGCGCCGGGATGAGCCTTGCGCTGATCGGCGATATCGTCATGGCGGCCCGTACAGCAACTTTCCTGCAATTGTTTGCGCCCAAGCTCGGGTTGATGCCTGATCTGGGCAGCACATTTTTCCTACCGAGACTCGTGGGCACGGCGCGCGCGAAGGGCATGACCATGTTGGGCGATGCCCTGTCGGCGGCGGATGCAGAGCGCTGGGGACTCATTTGGGCTAGCGTCGAAGACCAGGCGCTGCCGGAGCAGGCGGCAGCCGTCACACGCCGGCTGGCGGCCGGACCAACGGAGGCCTATCGACGAATCAAGGCGGTTTTCAATCAGCAGCCCACCGGCACCTTGCCGGAACAGCTGGCGGTGGAAGCCGTGCTGCAAGCGGAGCTCGCGGATACCCAGGACTTCGCCGAAGGTGTGCTCGCGTTCCGCAGCAAGCGCGCACCGAAGTTTACCGGGACCTGACAGGACACTCAGGCCGGCGGGTCGGCCGTCATTCGCAATTACCGCTTGCCGATTGACGACACGGGGATCCGGACTTCGGGCTCTGCTGACCCAGTCGGCTCGGGCGCCGGCGATGCAGACCCGCAGTCGTCGCATCCGCCGCAAGCGCCCGCGGGCTTGACCGCGGCCGCGGTCTCGAGGCGGCGCGAGAGTGAGCGAACACCCGGCATTGCCGGGATTGACCGCAGCAGCGCCGCCGCGCGGACAGCCACGCCGTGTTTCAAGCTCCGCGGTCCCAGTGAGAACAGCGCATAGATGACGCTGGCGAGCAGCGCACCGCCTACCAGGAATTTATCGAGCATCGTGCACAGCCTCGCTCTCCATGGATTCAACCCGTCAAGGCCGAAGCGACGCGGTAGGTGATCCACGAGCCCGCATACGCCAGACCGAAAAGATACGCCGCCATGATGATGGGATAACGCCAGGAATTGGTCTCGCGCCTCACGGTTGCCAAGGTCGACAAGCATTGCGGCGCGAACACGTACCAGGCAAGCAGGGACAGCGCCGTCGGCAGACTCCACGATTGCGCTATCAACGGCGTCAGTGCGCCGCTCACGTCGCTGCCGCTGGCGGACAGGGCATACACGGTTCCGAGGGCGCCGACCGCGACTTCGCGTGCTGCCAGCCCGGGCACCAGCGCAATCGAAATCTGCCAGTTGAATCCGATCGGGGCGAAAATCACGGCGAGCCACGCACCGATGTGCCCTGCGATACTGTATTGAATGGCGGGCCCCGTGGCGCCCGGAGGGGGTGCGGGAAACGAGCTCAATGCCCACAGAATGACCATCAACGACAAGATGATGGTCCCGACGCGGCTCAGGAAAATTTCGACGCGCTGCCACAGACCAATGCCGAGATTTCGGAGGTTCGGCCAGTGATAGGCCGGAAGCTCCAGCAGCAGCGAATGCAACCGTACGCCTCCGCCGCTGCGCCCGAGCACGTAGGCGACGCCCATGGCGCCCGCGATGCCCGCGATGTAGAGCGCAAACAGCACCACGCCCTGCAATTCTAGACCGCCCCACACCTCCCGCCGCGGAATGAACGCGCCGATGATGAGCGCGTACACCGGCAGGCGAGCCGAGCACGTCATCAACGGAGCGATCATGATCGTGCTCAGCCGGTCGCGTGGATTTTGAATGGTGCGCGTCGCCATGATGCCGGGAATCGCGCAGGCGAAGCTGGACAACAGGGGAATGAACGCTCGACCGGATAGCCCCACGCTGCCCATCACGCGGTCCAGGAGAAAGGCGGCGCGCGGCAGGTAGCCCGATTCCTCGAGCGACAGAATGAAGAAGAACAGGATCAGGATTTGCGGCAGGAACACCAACACGCTGCCGACGCCCGCGAGCACGCCGTTGACGAACAAATCCTTGAGCAGACTCGCCGGCAGCGCATGGTTGACCCACTCGCCGAACATACCCACGCCGGCTTTGATCGCATCCATCGGCGCCTGCGCCCAGGCGAACACGGCTTGGAATACCAGGAACAAAATGACGCCGAGAATCAACGGCCCAGCCACCGGATGCAGCACCACGGCGTCGATCCGGTCGCTCGGCGTGATCCCATCCAACCGGTCGCCGCCCACGGCGCCGAGAATGCGCCGCACCTCGTTCTGATCGTGGGCAATGTCCGCCGCCGTCGGCGTTCGCCACACGGCGGCCTGACGCGGTTGCGCCGGCGCGGTCAGTTTGTCGAGCACGTTGATCAGCGCGACCGCGCCGGATGCCTTGACCCCGACCGTTTCGACCACGGGCACGCCTAATTCTGCCGCCAGCTTGACCGCGTCGATGACGATGCCCTTGCGGCGCGCGATGTCGGTCATGTTGAGCGCAATCACCATGGGCAGACCCAGCCGCTTCAAACTCAATACCAGCCGCAGGTTCTGACGCAGGTTGGTCGCGTCGGTGACGCAGACCACAAAGTCCGGTGAGGTCTCGCCCGCGCGCCGACCGAGCAGAACGTCGGCGGTCACTTGTTCATCGGGGGTCAATGGATCGAGGCTGTAGGCCCCCGGCAAATCGAGGATCCGGACCTTGAGACCCGACGGTGTGGACAACGAGCCTTCCTTGCGCTCCACGGTGACGCCGGCATAATTGGCAACCTTTTGGCGGCTGCCCGTCAGGACGTTGAACAGCGCCGTCTTGCCGCAGTTGGGGTTGCCCACCAGTGCGACCAGCGGGCTCGGGGCGCTAGGGGCGGCCTCCATGCGCTTACGGGAGCAGCGACCGCTCCGGGCACACTCGGATGCAGGCGGCCTCGAACAGCCGCAGCGCAAACGTGCCGGTTCCGATACGCACGGCGATCGGTTCGCGCCCCAGGAAGCCGCGAGCGACGATCCTGAGTCTTTCGCCCGGCAGGAAACCGAGTTCGGCCAACCGGCGGCTCAATCCGGTGGATGCGACCGAATCGGCTGACCCGGCGTCCGCCGGAGATACCGAAAGCACCCGCGCCGGCGCACCGGTCGCTAGGTCGGCAAGCTGCACGGCTCCTCCCGCAGCACTCGCCGGGCCCGTCGCGGCGGCCGAATGCGGGATACCCGAGTTCTGTATCATTTCCATACCGCAATTGTATATGAGAATCGTTCCCATTACTATTCGCGTCCGGCCTGCCGCAGCCGGAAATCGGGCCAGCGGCGCCGATCCTGCTAATCTTGGGGCTCCTCATTCACCGGAGGCGTATGAAATGCCTACGCTTTTCGAAAAGATCATTGACGGCGAGCTGCCGGCCAAGATTGTCTACCGGGATCCGCGCGTCATCGCGTTTCTGGACATTCGACCCGCCGCGCCTGTACATATCTTGATCGTTCCGCACAAGGTCATTCCAACGACGGACGACATCGAAGACGAAGACGAAGCGCTGCTCGGGCATATGGTCATCGTCGCGCGCGACCTCGCGCGCGAGCATGGCGTTGCCCAGAGCGGCTACCGATTGATCATCAACTGCAACCCCGACAGCGGCCAGGAGGTCTACCACCTGCACCTGCATCTGATCGGGGGGCGGCCCTTGGGACCCTTGGTGCAGCGAGTCTAGGGCGCAGCGAGCCAAGGGTGCAGCGGGCCTAGGTTGCAGCGGGCGACGCAGGGGACATCGATTGCAGCGGGCATGGATTTCATGAAACCAGAGGATAGGCGATGAAGAAACGAAAAGGCGCACAGGCCGCGACGACGCGCACCCCAGCACGGCGGTCCGCCCCGGCCAAAGTCAAACCTTCGGCCCCCGAGAGGAAGCCCCGGACACGGGTCGCGGCTCGTTCCGTGACTTTACCCAAGGCCACCTCGCGTTCGGCGGTCTCGGTGCGCTCGGCACCCGCCATTTCGAATCGCGGACTGTACCCGGCCATTGAACCCTATCGTCACGGGTTCCTCCGGGTCTCCGAACTGCACGAGATCTATTATGAAGAGAGCGGCAACCCAGCCGGTAAACCTGCGATCTTCCTGCACGGCGGACCAGGAGCCGGCTCCGACAAGCGCGCCCGGCAATTCTTCGATCCACAGCACTACCGCATCGTTGTATTCGATCAGCGGGGCTGCGGCCGCAGCCGTCCGAGCGCCAGCTTGGTCGAAAACACGACCTGGCACCTTGTGGCCGACATCGAACGGCTGCGCAAGCATCTCGGCATCGAGCGCTGGCTGGTGTTCGGAGGGTCCTGGGGCAGCACGCTCGGCCTTGCCTACTCCGAAGCCTACCCGGAGCGGGTCACCGAGATGGTATTGCGCGGCATTTTCCTGCTGCGGTACGCCGAAATACGCTGGTTCTACCAGCACGGCGCCTCGGAACTCTTCCCGGACTACTGGGAAGCCTATCGTGACGCCATTCCCGTCGATGAGCGCGACGATTATCTGAATGCCTATTACCAGCGCCTCACCGGCACCGATCAACGGGCGGCACTGGCCGCCGCGCGCGCGTGGTCCGTCTGGGAAGCGTCCACCAGCTTTCTGCGAAGCAATCCGGACAACATCAGAAAATGGGGCGAGGATCAGTTCGCTCTCGCGGTGGCTCGCATCGAATGCCATTACTTCGTGAACCGCGGTTTCCTGCGCAGCGAGAGTCAATTGCTGGACGACGTGGAGCGCATCCGGCACATTCCGGCGACGATCGTGCAAGGACGCTACGACGTGGTTTGCCCCGCGACCACCGCGTGGGATTTGCACCGGGTGTGGCCCGAGGCTGATTTCCGCCTGGTTCCGGACGCGGGACATTCCGCTTTCGAGGTCGGCAACGTTCACGAACTCGTCTCCGCGACGGACCGTTATCGCAGCCGCTGACCGCATGCGCCCCCACCGCTTTGCAGCGCATGCCGCGGTCGCTCTCTTATGGCTGTCGGCAACATGGCTGCCGGCCGCAGGGTTTTCGGCGGCGCAAGCCGCCGGCACCAAGCTGCTCCGCTTTCCGGATGTCCGGGGCGACCGCGTCGTGTTCAGCTATGCGGGGGATTTGTGGACGGCCGGCACTCAAGGGGGAACGGCGGTAAGACTCACCGCGCACCCCGGCCTCGAGTTATTCGGCAAGTTCTCGCCCGACGGGCGCCAAATCGCGTTCACCGGTCAATACGGCGGCGATGAACAGGTGTATGTGATGCCTTCCGGCGGCGGAACGCCGAAGCAGCTCACGTTCTATCCCTCGCAGGGCCCCCTGGCCGATCGTTGGGGATTCGATAATCAGGTCTATGGCTGGACCCCCGACGGCGCGGCCGTGCTGTTCCGCTCGTCGCGCGGTGCCTTCTTGCTCGCGGCCTCAAAGTTGTACACCGTGCCCTTCCGCGGCGGTGCGGCAACGGCGCTGCCGATGCCGGTATCGGGCGCGGGACATTTCTCCCCGGACGGCAGGCAAATCGTCTACTCACCCCTATGGCGGGACTTTCGCAGCGAAAAGCGGTACCAAGGCGGCTGGGCGAACGATCTCTTTATTTTCGACCTCGAGCATCCCTCCCTGATCCAGGTCACCAAGGACCCGCGCACCGACCGCGATCCCATGTGGATAGGCGGCGCCGTTTACTTCAATTCGGACCGCACCGGCGTTTTCAATCTATATCGCTATGACGTCGAGTCGCGCCAAACCCGCCAGGTCACTCATTATAATGACTGGGACGTGCGTTGGCCGAGCGCCGATGCCGCCGGCCAGATCGTCTACGAACTGAACGGCGAATTGCATATTTACGATGCGCGCAACGAGCAGGACCGCGCGTTGACGATCACGGTGCCCGCCGATGCGCTCATCACCGGCGCCCAGGCGGTGAACGCGGCCGAAAACATCGAAAGCCACGCCATCAGTCCCGGCGGAGAGCGTGTGGCCATCGTCGCACGCGGCGATGTGTTCGCCATTCCGGTGGAACATGGAATCCCGCGCAATCTCACGCAGTCTTCCAATGCGCACGATCGTGAGGCGGCATGGTCGAGCGACGGCAAGCGCCTGGCATATGTCTCGGATCGCAGCGGCGAGGAAGAACTGTATGTACAGGACCAGGACGGAGGCACCCCGGCGCAAGCCGTGACTTCCGGATCGACGGTTCGATATCTGGCGCCCCGGTGGTCGGCCGACGACAAGCGCATCGCGTTAGCCGACCAGACCGGACGCCTCTACGTGATCGAATTGGCGAGCAAGCGCCGAATCACCGTGGCCAGGGATCCCACCGAGCTGTCTCTCGACTATCGGTGGTCTCCGGATGGTCAGTACCTGAGCTACTCGCTGAATGACCGCAGTCACTTTTCAAGTGTCTACATCTGGTCGGCGGCCGACGGCAAGTCGCGGCGCGTGACCCCCGAGTATTTCGATTCGCAATCGCCCGCATGGGCTCCCAATGGCGAGCTGCTGTATTTTTTGAGTGTCCGCGAATACCAACCGTTGATCAGCACGGTCGAATTCAATTTCGCGACGGACCGGCAGACCGGGATTTTCGCCGTGGCCCTGCACCGGGGCGTCGCGAATCCCTACGGCGTTCGCGACGATGAGCCGGGCGATGAGAAAAAGGAGGCCGACAAGGAAAGGGACAAGGACAGGGAGAAGGACAAAGACAAGGAGAAATCCAAGGCCACGGTCAAGATCGATTTCGACGGCATCGTCGGGCGCGCCATCCGCGTACCTTTGGAAGCGAACAACTTGAGCGAACTGCACGTCACCGACGAGAACCTGATCTATCAGCAGAATGGGTCGTCCTATTATGGACGGGAAGGGCTCGTGAAGTCGAAGATCATGGCTTATTCCATCAAGGAGCGCGAAGCCAAGACCCTCGTCGACGATGTCTCCGAGTGGTCGCTCACCGCCGACGGCAAGCATGTGCTGGCGCAAAACTCGAGCAAGGAAATCAAGTATTACGAGGTCGGCAAGGGCGAGGGCGGAAAAGGCGAGAGCGGAAAGAGCGACGATGGCAAAACCGTCTCCTTGGCCGGCCTGCTGACTACGCGGGTCCCCAGCGAGGAGTGGCACGAGATTTTTCGCGAGGTTTGGCGGCGCTACCGGGACTATTTCTACGTCTCGAACATGCACGGCTACGACTGGGAACAATTGCGCCGGAAATACGAACCCCTGGTCGAGTCTGTGGGGCACCGCGCGGATCTTAACTATGTGATTGCCGAGATGATTTCCGAACTCGTCGTCCAGCACGCCTACATCGAGGGCGGTGATTTGGGCCTGCCGAAACGGCCGTTCGTCGCATTGCCCGGCGCCCTCTTCACGCTCGATTCCGCGTCGGGCCGCTATCGGATCGCCACCATCCTCGCCGGTCAAAACGAGGAGGACCGGTATCGCTCGCCGCTCACCGAAGTCGGAGTGGACGTGCACGAGGGCGATTATGTTCTATCGATCAACGGGCGCGAGCTCACCGCTGGGACCGACCCGTATGAATTGCTGCAGGCGCCGGCCAATCAGGCCGTGGAATGGCGCGTGTCCGCCACTGCCGACGGCAAGTCGCCGCGTACGATCCGGTACATGCCGCTGGCCAGCGAAACGGCGCTCTTGTATCTTCAGTGGTCGTCGGCCAATCGCGAGCGCGTGAATTCCTTGAGCCACGGGCGCCTTGGATACATCCACCTGCCTGATATGGGCGACGCCGGTTTTCGCGAATTCATCAAATGGTGGTATCCGCAAGTGCGCAAGGAAGGACTGCTCGTCGACGTGCGTGACAACGGCGGCGGCAACATTTCGGAGATGCTCCTCGAGCGGCTGGCGAGGACGCTGCGCGGAACCGCGTTCGGGCGCAACCGCGAGACTCCCGATACCTATCCGCACGTCGTGCAGACGGGGCCCCGGGTGGCTCTCATCAATGAGGACACGTCTTCCGACGGCGATATCTTCGCGAATGCCTTCCGGCAGTGGAAAATCGGCCCGCTCGTCGGCAAGCGGACCTGGGGCGGTGTGGTCGGCTTCACGGATCGCGGACCGCTGCTCGACGGAGGCACCGTGGCCGTGCCGGAATTCGGTGCGGCGGATGCGGACGGTCATTGGATCATCGAAGGTCACGGAGTCGATCCGGACATCGTCGTCGAACAAGATCCCGTCGCCGTGTTGAAAGGCCATGACCCGCAATTGGAGCGCGGCGTGGAGGAGTTGATGAAGCTCCTGCCGGGGGCGCCTGCCGGATTGCCGGAGCGGCCTGCACCGCCGATCAAGACGGAGGCGCCGCCCTGACATGTCCCAACTCTCGACAATGGCCCTTGCACGCGCGTCGGATGCCCGCGAAATCGCCGAAATGTCGCGCGACCTGATCGAGGAGGGTCTGACTTGGTCGTGGACTCCCGCCCGCGTGCAGCATTTCATCATGGGTGCGGAGTCCTCCGTGGTGGTGGCACGGCGGGCGCAGCGCGGCGACGCCCGACGACTGGCCGCGTTCGCCATCATGCATTTCGGCGACGAAGTCGCGCATCTCAATCTTCTGGCGGTTGCGCCGGACTATCGCCGGCAGGGCCTCGGGCGCCAGCTCATGGACTGGCTGACCTTGACCGCCGTTGAAGCGGGCGTGTTCCGCATCAACCTTGAACTACGAACCCAGAATGCAGCGGCGCGCGCCTTCTACGAAAGTCTGGGTTTCGACCAACTCGGCGTCGTCCAGGGCTACTACCAGGGCCGCGAGGCGGCACTGCGCATGTCGCGGCGCCTCGCGGTCAATCCGACTTGAGTCCCAAACCCGATGGACCTTTGAATCCCCCAGCCCGTTGGCCCGATGAATAGCGCGATGAATAGAAAAGTCTCGCTGCGTGATTTCGGCTCGACGGGCCGCCCGGTGGCGGCCGTGGGTCAAGGATCGTGGCGTGCGGAAGAAACCGGCGCCGCGGCGGTCATCGCGGCCCTGCGGCGCGGGATCGACCTTGGCATGACCCACATCGACACGGCGGAAATGTATGGCGCCGGTGCAGCGGAATCACTCATCGGCAAGGCCATCGGCGGCCGGCGCGACGAGGTCTTTCTCGTCTCGAAGGTGCTGCCCGGCAATGCCTCCAGGCGCGGCACCGTCGCCGCCTGTGAGCGGTCGCTGGCGCGATTGAAGACGGATCGGCTGGATTGCTATTTATTGCATTGGCGCGGCAGCTATCCGCTGGAGGAAACAATTGCCGCGTTCGATTCCCTGCTCGCCGGCGGCAAGATTCTTTCCTGGGGAGTCAGCAATTTCGACGTGGACGACCTCGAGGAGGTGGTGTCGATCGCCGGGGCGGCGCATCCCGCCTGCAATCAGGTCTTGTATCACGTGAAGGAACGCGCGATCGAACACGCGGTGCTGCCATGGTGCGAAAGGCATGGTACTGCCGTCGTCGCATACACTCCGTTCGGCGAGACCCCGGGCATATTCACAGGCCGCGGGCCCCAAGCTGAAGTGCTGCAGGCCGTCGCGGCGGCGCATGGAGCAACGGCGCGTCAAGTGGCGCTGGCGTTTCTACTTCGGCATCGGCACGCGTTCGTGATTCCGAAGGCGGCCGGAATCAGCCATCTGGAAGAGAATGCCGCGGCGGCGGCGCTGGCCTTGAGCGAAGAGGACCTCAAGCGGATCGATGCCGCTTTTCCGCGCGGCAAGCCGCGCCGGCTGCCGATGATCTAAAGCGGGCCGGCGGCACTGTAGGCGGCGGACTCGCACCCGCTCCCCGCATACGGTCTGTGCGCGTAAAATGCCGCTGTGGCCCCAGGAGTTCAGTTCGTGACACGTCTGACGCCAAATTTGAGTATTCTGCCCGAAAGCCAGCGTGAGGTCTGGAAACGGCTTGGAGCTACTCCGGGAAATTTCGTTTTGTATGGAGGCACGGCCCTCGCGCTGCGGCTGGGCCATCGAGAGAGCGTCGATTTCGATTTCTTCTGCCACCGATCATTTCAGCCCTCCTTGCTGCTGCACTCGATCCCCTACCTTCAGGATCAGGCAGTCACAGAACAGAGCGAGAGCACGTTATCGTGCGACATTACGACTCCGAAAGGCGTGGTGAAAGTGAGTTTCTTTGGAGGCTTGTCGCTTGGGCAAATAGCAGTCCCGGACCTTGCGGAGGAAACCGGAGTTGCCATCGCGTCGCTTGTAGATCTGTTCGGAATGAAATGCGCAACCGTCCCTCAGCGCAATGAAGTAAAAGACTATCGGGACATTTACGCATTGTTGGTCAAAGGAAAGCTAGAGTTGTCGGAGGGAATTGCGGCGGCCAGGGCCATCTATGGACAGCAATATAACCCTGTGCTGACGTTGCACGCGCTCTCCTACTATGGCGATCTGTCGGAAGAGCTTCCTGCAAGCATGAAGGCCGACCTTCTCGCAGCTGTCAAATCTGTGTCGTTGCAGAGTCTGCCGACAGTCCTCGCATCGCAGAGCATTGGGGAAGGGGTTCGCCGGGAATCACCATGAACGCCGAACTCGAGGGAATCGCGAAGCGTGTCAACTGGTATACGGATCCTGCCCGGACACTGACAAATACGGGATTGTTCCTGGCGCAGACCATGGCGCGGGGCAGTGCGGATGACATCGTCGCCGTTGGCCGTCATTTTTCTCAGGACGATTTCAGAAAGGCCTACCTCGATGCTCCTGCCGGTCTCTTCTCGAGACGCGCCTGGGCCTATTGGGGATTAATACTCCTGGACGACCCTGATCGGCCAATGCCCGAGCGATTCCCTGGAGCAAATCAATTCGATTGGAGAAAGCGCACGTGATGGAGTCGATGCACGAGTGGTTTAGAGCCCGGCGACTAACGGGATGATGTCTCGCGCGAAAATCTCGAGCGGGCGGATCTCGTGCGCCGTGGGAATGTTGAAGATGGCATGCTGCACGCCGATGCCTGCCAGCTGCCGGCATTGTTCAACCACATCCTGGGCGTTTAGCTTTCCCGGTTGTAAGTCCACGGTGCCCAGCGAAGTCTTTTCGATCGAGGCATAGTCGCGGCCGAGCGCGTCGCAGTGCTGTCTCAGAATTGCCAATTTTGCGCTCACCGTTTCAAGGGGCCCATACAGGTTGCAGGCATCGGCGTATCGCGCGACCAGGCGCAGCGTCTTTTTTTCGCCGCCGCCCGCGACCAGAATCGGCGGATGGGGGCGCGACAACGGCTGCGGGCTGCACAAGGTTTGTTCGAAGTAATTGTGCTTGCCACGGTAGACCCCGTTGTCCGCCGACCACATTTGCTTGGTGATCTGCAGCGCCTCTTCCAGTAATTCGAAACGCACGGCAATCGGCGGAAAGGGGACCCCCAAACCCTTCGCTTCCCGCTCGTTCCAAGCGGCGCCGATACCGAAATAGGCGCGTCCCCCGGATAGCACGTCCAACGTCGTCACGGATTTCACGAGGATCCCCGGATAGCGGTAGACCACGCCGGTCACCAGGGCGCCGAGTTTCACCCGGGTGGTGTGCGCCGCCAGAAGCCCAAGCGCGGTGTAGCACTCCAGCATCTCGGCCTCGGGCGGTCCCACCATACTGATCTGAAAGAAATGGTCCATCACCCACAGGCTGTAAAATCCCGCGCTGTCGGCGACGCGGGCGATTTCCGCCAATTTGCCGGGAATCTGCGCAGGCCCTCCGGGCCAGGTGAAGTTGGGCACCTGCAAACCGATCTTCATAGGATGCTCCCCCCTTGATTCAACGACCCCTGGGCGTCGCGACAGTGATTCGGCGCGACGACGGCATGACAGGGTACAACACAGCGTGACCCGAGAGGGAATCGTCTCGCCGAGGGATGGTGCCGTGATGGGGCGGTGCCGATAACGCCGTCGGCGAGTGTGCAATGTGGCGCGCCACCCGATTCGCAGCGGTGGACGGGCAATTCAATCTGCTGATAAATTGGCAGCAAATGAGGCCGTCAGCGCAAATTTGCTAGAGCCAGATCCGAGGTTCACCGTGTCCCGTCGTCCCGGTCCGCTTCATCATGAACTTAGCCGCCACCGTCTTCTTCCGGCACGAACGTGTGGTCCGCTAGGTTGGCGCGATGCGGCGGATCCTACAGCGAAAGCGCAACTGGGTGACACGCCGGGGTCCTTGGGTATCAATGACGCTGCGGCCCTCCGCGCCTCGGGAGGCGGCGGTTCGCCGATCGTCCAAATGTTAAGGAGTCTCGTGCTGGGTGCCAATGCAGCACCCAAAGATCCCACTACCCTACCCGTCGTTTTGACGATGCTGAATTTCGCGTCTGTGGATCCGATGGAAATGAGAAAGCAGCTCGCTTCGATTGCCAAACAATTGGGTGGCCAAAATCGAGCAAACTCTGTGCTCTTCCTTCTCGGAGGCGGCTCCGATCGGGTAAATGCGCCGAGTATGCTGAAGACCATCTACGAGGCGGCGGCAGCGCAGGGGCTCGATCCGCGATTCCTGACGGCTGCTTTTTTTGGCGAAGTCGATTGGTCGCAGTTTGACCCCAAGCATCTCGACAGCTTTGACTTCGTGGGAATGGACAGATTCCTCAAAGAGTTCGATGCCATGCTCAAGGACGGCACGATACGACCAGGCTTCGAGCATCAGTTCAAGCGCGAAAACCTCGGGGCTACCGGGGAGACGGGAGAATCTTATAAGCAGCGTGCCAAATTCAACGATTTGGACGGCGAGATTAGAGCTTTTGCGGCTCTACTGAAGCATCGCCGTGTGCTGATGTTGGCCGATCTGGCGGACGCGCACGTCAAGGAAAGTGATTTGACCGCGGACGAACTCGATTATTGGAACTACGTTTACTACAACGGTGGCAGCAGTCCGGAGGCGGGCGATCGCCTTGGAACCGGCAAGAAGCACCTGATAGACGAGCGAATCAAAAAGTCCGGGCCCTCTGCAGCCAAGATTCCTTCTCAGTTCATTCAGCCGCCGGGGGATGGCGGCAAAGGCGCTTTGGGTCAGGCGATGGGCAATGCCCAGCGCGTATTGGCCATTAAGCGGCTCATACAGTGGGCTGGTATGGTCGACCCATCGGATCCCTCCACCCAGAAGCTGAAGTTTGTATCAAACGTCCTCAAGCCATTGTCTGCGATGTCGACATCGAAGTAGACATTTGTCGGCGATAGGATCGGCGTGGCGTCGGGCCCGCGCCACTGGGGCAGAACGCAAAATGCGGGGCTATAAAAAATATTAACGTAAATTTGACCGGAGACGCGGCGATATTGCGGCCGCCGAAGCTGAACCGAAAGCCTACTCCCGTTGCGGGCCCGACGAACCCGTCGTTGTCACCAGCCAGTGTCACATTCTTTCGGTAAACTGTGGCCCGTCGAGTTCTTTCAATCCGGGAGGGTGTCGCATGTCTGTTTCTCTATATGACGTATCGATTCCGGTCTTCGCACTTAGCCTGAACAATCTAGCCGCCATTCTGGACAAAGCCGCGAGCCACGCCGAGAGCAAGAAAGTGGATCCAAAGGCGCTCCCCGCGGCCCGTCTCATCATCGATATGCTGCCGCTGTCAGCTCAGATCCAAATCGCGTGCGACACCGCCAAAGGCGCCGCGGCGCGCTTGGCCGGCATCGAGATTCCTAAACACGAGGATACCGAGGCGACGCTCGATGAGCTGCAGGCGCGAATTGCCAAAACCCTGAAGTTTATCAAGAGCATCAAACCTGACCAGCTGCAGGGAGCGGAAACGCGGGAAATCATCTTGCAGGTCCCACAGAATACGTTGAAGTTCACGGGCGTGAACTATCTTACAAATTTCGTGCTGCCGAATTTCTTTTTTCACGTGACGATGGCGTACGCGCTATTGCGGAAGAATGGCGTCGAACTCGGCAAACGCGATTTCCTCGGCGCTATCCAATGAGCAGGCCGAACGGCGTCAGGTCTCCTCACCCGTCACCGGCGCAAAATGCTCGACCACCGGCGCGGTGGCGAAGAATGGGCCCACTTGAGCACGCCACTGCGTGAAGGCCGCCGAGCCGCGAAATCCCACCGTATGATCTTCGAGCGTCGCCCACTCGATCCGCAGCATGTAACGGCTGGGCGACTCGATCGACCGGCGCAATTCATGCGCGAGATATCCATGGCTTGCGGCCGCCGTCGAAATCGCGGTCCGAAATACCGATTCGAATTCGGCTTCGCGGCCGGCAATGATGGTCAACTGCGCAAGTTCCACGATCATGGCGCCGCCCCCTGCCCGGGAATCCACGAGGTCCCGGCGAGCGGCACCCCCGCCATGGCGGCCGACTCGACCGTCAGCGCCACCAAGTCCTCCTTTTCCAAATGGTGCACGTCCTGCTTGCCGCAGGCGCGCGCGATAGTAGTCAGTTCCATGTTCAGCGTCTTCAGGTAATTCCTCAGCCGTTTGGCGCCCACGGCCGGATCGAGCCGCAATTCGAGTTGCGCATCCTGTGTCGTGACGCCGACCGGGCACTTGCCCGTATGACAATGGTGACAGAATCCGGGCGCCGTACCGAGTGCCGCATAATCGTCGCGTGCGGACACGTGCTTGCCGTCCGTGATGTAGGTGTCGCTGTTGCAGCCAAGCGCCACCAATACCCCCTGCCCGAGCGCCACCGCATCGGCGCCCATGGCCAGCGCCTTCGCGACATCGGCGCCGCTGCGAATTCCGCCGGAGATGACCAACTGCACCTTGCCGCGCATATTGAGGTCGTCCAGCGCATCGACGGCCTGCCGCAACGCCGCCAGCGTCGGAATGCCGACATTCTCGATGAAAACGGTCTGAGTGGCGGCCGTTCCGCCCTGCATGCCGTCGACCACCACGACGTCCGCACCGGCATGCACCGCCAGCTTCACGTCGTTGAACACGCGGGTCGCACCGACCTTCACGTAGATCGGCTTTTCCCAATCGGTGATTTCGCGCAATTCCTTGATCTTGATGACGAGATCATCGGGGCCGGTCCAGTCGGGGTGGCGCGACGCAGAACGTTGGTCCACGCCCTCCGGCAGGGTCCGCATGCGCGCGACGCGCGGATTGACCTTCTGTCCCAGCAGCATGCCGCCGCCGCCCGGCTTCGCACCCTGACCGATGACGATTTCGATGGCGTCGGCGCGCCGCACGTCGTCGGGATTGAAACCGTAGCGCGAGGGCAGGCACTGGTACACCAGCATCTTCGATGACGCGCGCTCCTCCGTGGTCATGCCGCCGTCGCCGGTGGTGGTGGAGGTCCCGACCTCCGTTGCCGCGCGGCCGAGCGCATCCTTGACGCGTGCGGACAGCGCACCGAAGCTCATGCCGGCGACCGTGATCGGAATCGCGAGCTCGATGGGTCTGGAGGCGAACCGGGTTCCAAGCACGGTCTTGGTGGCGCACCGTTCGCGATAACCCTCGAGCGGATAGCGCGACAGCGACGCCGCCAGGAACAGCAGATCGTCAAAGTTCGGCACGCGGCGTTTCGCGCCCAGTCCGCGAATTTCGTACAGACCGCTCGCGGCCGCGCGCTGAATGTAGTCAATGGTGTGGCGGTCGAATCCCGCCGATTCCTCGAGCTGCAGGCCACTCATGGGGTTCAATACTCCTGATTGGCATCGGCATGCCAGTGATAGAGACTCTTTGCGGACGCGACGCGCTTGAACGTGCCCGGATCCTCGGACCGGCCGGCCAGGCTGAGCAGGCCCTTGACCGCCGCACGGTCCGCATCCGTCATCGGCTCGAAGCGTGCGTCGGCGCCGAGTGAACGAACCTGGCCGCGAACGTAGATCACCGCTTCGTACAGCGAATCGCCCAGCGCATCCTCGGCATCGCCGCAGATGACCAGGCGTCCCGCCTGCGCCATGAACGCCGAAAAGCTGCCGACGCTGCCGCCCACCACGATATCCGCGCCCTTCAATGAAATGCCGCAACGCAATGACGCATCGCAATCGATGACCAGCAGGCCGCCGTGCGCCGAAGCGCCCGCGGAGGTCGATGCGAACCCTTTGACGTGCACGCGCCCGGACATCATGTTTTCCGCGGCGCCCGGTCCCGCGTTTCCGTGGATGGTGACTGACGCAAGCTGGTTCATTCCCGCCACGTAATAGCCCACGTGCCCGTGGATCTGCACGTCCAGATCGGCGTCGAGGCCGCAGGCGATCGAATGCGCCCCGTCGGGGTGCTGCACGCGGATCTGCGAAATGCCCTCCCCCACCGCGTGCTTGTGCAGGTAGAGATTGAGCTGGCGCAGCGAATCCCGCGACAAATCGAACTCGCGCGACGAAGGGACGGGCTTCATATTCGCCATGAATAGATCTCCTCCGGCTTGGGTTCGAACAATGAAGCCTGACTGATGTCCGGCAGATGCGCGAGCGAGCGGAATTCCGATGCGATGGCGACATAGTCGTCCGTCTCCGCGACCACCGCCGGCTTGCATGCAAACGCGTCGCGCACGATGAGCAACTCCTGGTCGGTTCCCATCAAGAAGGTGAAGAAGCCGTCCAGCTGGCTGAATCCGCGCTCCACGGCCTGCTCGAGATCGTCGCCTTCGCGCAGCCGCCACTCGAAGAAGCGGCAGGCGGCCTCGGTGTCGTTGTCCGTTTCGAATTCGATGCCGAGAGGTTCCAGGTGCTTGCGCACCAGGTGCGGATTCGACAACGAGCCATTGTGCACCAGGCAGAAATCCCGCCCGGCGGTGAACGGATGCGCATGCGCCGGAGTCACGGCCGACTCGGTGGCCATGCGGGTGTGTCCGACCAGGTGAGTCCCATGGAGTTCGCCGAATCGGTAGCGCCGCGCGATGTCGGCCGGCGCTCCCACGTCCTTGTACAAGTCGATGGACTGACCCACCGACAGCACGGCGACGCCGGGCGCATGGCGTTTCAGCCAGGCGACGACCTGGTCGGCGTGAGCCGCGGTGGTCAGCACCGCCTGATTGCCGTGCGTCGCGATCTCATGCGTCTCCGCGAATGCATGGTGGAGCCTGCCGAGAAGTTCGGACCAGTCCACCGCGTGCTCGCCGCTGTAGAGGCTGAGCTTGCGCAAGCCCTCGGCTACCGGCGTGGTGTAGACCGCCAGCCCCGCCGAATCGGGGCCGCGCTCCGTCATGCCGGTGAGCATGGGCACCATGAGCGTCCCCAATTGATGGCGCAGGGAAGGTTTCTTCACCAACAGACCGACAATTCCACACATGGGGCGGCTCCTGAAGATATATCGCCTGGAAAAATTCGCCTAGAAAAATTCAAGGTAGCGCTTGGATTCCCATTCGGACACATGACGCGCATATTCGGTCCATTCCATGCGCTTCAAACGGATGAATTCCCGCGCCAGCTCGGGACCCATCCCATTGCAGATGACCGGGTCCTTTTCCAGCGCATCGATGGCTTCGTTCAGCGATTGGGGCAGCACCTTGATGCCCTTGGCCGTGATTTCTTCCGGAGTCAGCTGGTACAGGTCTATGTTCTGTGCGGGACCGGGATCGAGCTTGCGGTCGATCCCGTCGAGGCCGGCCGCGATCAAGGCCGCGGAGACCAGATACGGGTTGGATCCGGAATCCGGCAGCCGCACCTCGAGGCGCCCGTGCGGAATGCGCACGCACGCGGTTCGATTGTTGTCGCCGTAGGCAATATAGGCGGGCGCCCACGTGGACCCCGACAGCGATCGCCCGACCACCAGGCGCTTGTACGAGTTCACCGTCGGCGCCGCAACCGCGCAGAAACCGCGCGCATGCTCCAGCACGCCCGCCAGGAATTGGTACGCCATGGTGGACAGGCCCATGCCCGACTTGTCGCCGGGATCGTGGAACGCATTTTTCTGCGCCGCCGAGCCAACCGACACATGGAAATGAGCGCCGCTGCCGGTGCGGTTCGAAAACGGCTTCGGCATGAACGTGGCGATCATGCCGTGCTTGTGCGCGATTTCGCTTGCCGCCATCTTCACGAAGGTGAAATTGTCCGCGGATTTTAGCGCGTCCGCATACGTGAAATTGATCTCGAACTGGCCGTTGCCGTCTTCGTGATCGATTTGGTACACATCGATCCCGACGGCGCGCAGGCTGCTCACCATCTCGTCGAGCGCTTCGCGCGTGCGGTACAGCCCCTTGTAGTCGTAACACGGTTTGTCGAGGTCGTCGGTGGGATCGGCCGGCCCCAGGCTGCCGTCCCCGCGGCGCGCCAGCAGCATGAACTCCGGCTCGATCCCGGTGAACATCGTCAGCCCGCGCTCGGTGAGACGCTTGATCTGCGTTTGCAGCGCCACGCGCGAACAGTAGGGATAGGGTTTTTTGTTCACGACGCCGTTACAGATCAGCCGGGCGTAGCCGGGCATCCACGGGATGTTCTGCAGCGTCGCAAGATCGCCGACCGCCATGTAGTCCGGACCCTCGGGACCCATCCCGAAACCCCACAGCGCAAAGCCCGCGAATCCCGCGCCGTCGGTCAGCACCATGTCCAAGTGCTCAACCGGCACGGCCTTCGCCTTGGCGGAACCGTGAATGTCGACGAATTGCGCCAAGACATAGCGGATGTTGTTCTCTTCGAAGAACGCTTTCGCCTGCTCCCGATTCATTCCGATTCTCCCTTCAAGTTTGCCGTCTGTAGTTGCCGCCGCTCTCTGTGACGACCGTCCCCAGAGACTCTTCCAGGTACGGCCCAAAGGTCGGATCGCACCAGACCAGAAATCGAGGCCATGCACCCGCCATCTGCGGCACGACCAGGACCGCGACGCCTATCATCAACGTCATGATGACAGGCTTCGAAGCGAGTTCGAGATCCGCAAAATTCACATTGCATACCTGCGCGAGCACGTCGTACGAACCCGGGCCCGACAGGGAAAATGCCGCGTCCTCGCGCAGCACCGGGTACACGCCGGGCGGGGGCGGATCCAGCGCGGATTCGAGGCCGCGCAACCTGCCTGCCCCGGCGCAATCCTCGAGAAAAAATTCGCCGGCCCCGAGCCGCGCCACCAATAACTCACCGTCCGCCGCGACAGGCACGGCCAAGGCCCACTGATTGGGCGCCGCCGGGAGGGCGATGCCGCGCCCTTCCAACCATTGCGCCGCCCGCGGCCCCTTGAGTCCGAAGCGCTCGCAGCGGTTCCTCTTTTCGAACTCGAGCGCGCTCATGCCACGGCTGCCGGCCGCTGCCGGGCATTCTTCGGATCGTAAAACGGCGTCGGCGCGATGCGCGCCCTGAGAATTTCGCCCTGTTCGCCCCGAATGTCGATCTCGCCGCCCGATCGCGCCAATGCCGGCGACAGCATCGCGAGGCCGATCGCCTTATTCAAGGTGCGCGAATGCGCCACGCTCGTAATGCGTCCAACGATGGCACCCTGCCCGATCACCAGGTGACATTCCTTCGGCATCCGGGCGGGATCCAGCAATTCGATGCCCACCAACGTCTGACGGGGACCGCGCGTCTTCAAGATCCTCAAGCTGCGCTGTCCGACGAAAAAGGGCTTCTGCATGTGGACCGCCCACGAGGCATTCGCCTCGAAGGGATCGGTCAGGCCGTCCGTATCCTGACCCACGATGAAATGGCCTTTTTCGAGCCGCAGCACACGCTGCGCCTCGACGCCGAAAGGACGGGCGCCCCGCGGCAGCCCGGCGGCCTGCAATGACCGCCACACATGTGCCGCGTCGCCGGCGGCTACATGAATTTCGTAGCCTAGTTCGCCGACGAATCCGACGCGCAGCAGCCGCGCGGGCACCCCGGCCACCCTTCCTAAGCGCGCGCCCAGAAAGGGAAAGCCCGCATCCCCCAAATCCGCGTCGGTCAAGGGCTGCAATAGTTCGCGGCTCAAAGGGCCTGCGAAGTTGAACGCCGCGCGATGGCCGGTCACGTTGACGAGCGCGCAATCCAAACCCCACAGCGCGTTCCACCGTTGCAGCTCGCGGAATACGGTGGCCGACCCGCCCGTGGTGGTGGTGAAATAGAACATGTCGGCCGAAAGGCGGGCGATCACGCCGTCGTCGATGATGACGCCCGATTCGTCCAGCATCAGTCCGTATCGGGTCATGCCCACGCCGAGATCCGAAAACCTGCCCGTATACACGCGATCCAGAAACAGGCCGGCTTGCGGCCCGTAGATCTCGATCTTTCCCAGGGTCCCCACATCGATGAGGCCGGCACTCCCGCGCACCGCCGCAACTTCCGCTTCGATGCTTTGTATGCGGCTCTCGCCGCGGACCGCATAGTACTCGGGACGGCGCCAGTTTCCGGCCGGCATCCACACCGCGCCCAAGCGTTCGTGCTCCGCATCCGCCGGTGTGCGTCGCTCCGCGTTGAAACTCCGGCCGGCCAGCAGTTTCAGCGGCACCGGGTGGTACATGGGGCGGGACGTGGTCAGTCCCAGCCGCTCGACGCCGACACCCCGGTATCGCGCCAACACGCGCAATGCGTTCATGTTCGAGTGCTTGCCCTGCGACGGTCCCATGCCCACCGTGCTGTAGCGCTTCAGCAGTTCGCTCGAATCGAACCCCTCCTGAGCGGCATTCTCCAGGTCCTTGACCTGCAGGTCTTCATCGAAGTCGACGAAATTCTTGGCCTTTGGATGATCGATGATGGGAAAGGAATGCGACGGACAACGAGCCGCACGGACGATATCCGCGCCGCTTGCCGCTCCAAATCCGGCATGTGCCGCAGCGGCCGATCCGGCGCGCGCACCGTCGGCAACCCGCGCGTCGAAATCGTACACGCCGTTCAAACGGCCGGACGCAAAAATGCCCGCCGGGAGCGAACTCGGGATGAATTGCTGCAGGGCATCCGAAAAGCGCGTGGTCCCGCCAGCCTGCAACAGCAGATTCGCGGCGGCGGCCCAGCCCACGCTCATCAGTATGCTGTCGCATTCGATGCGCCGGAGTTTGCCGGCGTCGATTCGGCCCGCCGCTTCGGCCCGCCCTGCGGCACCGAGCGGGGCGGCGGCGAGCGGCGCGGCAGCGAGCGGCGCCACGTCGAGCGCAACGACCACGCCAGCCTCGCCGGCGATCGCCTCGTACGGTGCGTGCGACCGAAGTACCGCCATTCCCGCCGCCGCGCATTGCGCCGCGGCCGCTGCCTCTTCGGCGGTAAGGTCGGCGCGCAGATCGACGATGGCGGCGACTCGCACACTTTGCGCATGCAGGCCAAGAGCGGCGCGGTATCCCTCGAGGTTCCCGGCAACCACCACGGCCCTTCGGCCCGGCGCGACCCGGTAGCGCAGCAGCAGATTCGAGGCCGCGGAGGCCAGCATGACGCCGGGCAGGTCGTTGTTGCGAAATACCGCGGGCTGTTCGATCACGCCGGTGGCAAATATCACGGCTTTCGCCCGCATTTTGGTCAGGCGCGTCGCATCCGCGAGCGCGATCCAATGATCGGCGTAGTAGGCCGCCGCGACGGTGGCAGCGCAGACGGTGATGCCGGGCGAGCGATTCACGGACTCGATGAGCGCAAGAGTGGCGCGCCGCTCACCGTCGTCGAGACCCATGCCGCTGGCCCCCAATCGAAACGATTCATCGGCCAACGCAACGCGCGCACCTGCCGCCGCGGCCGCGAGGGCCGCCGACAGGCCGCTCGGACCGCCGCCGATCACGAGAACGTCGCAGAACCCGTAGCGCTTGGGCGTCGTACGTCGCGGAGCATCGAGCGACACCACTCCGAGTCCGGTCATGGATCTGAACATGCGTTCCCAACGCGGGAACAGGCGCTTGGTATGGAACGCCTTGTAGTAGAAGCCCACCGGCAGGAAGCGAGCCAGCCGGTCCAGCAACCGCGCCTTGTCTTTGCTGAGTCCGCCGAAGGTGTTGACCGCGGACGCGCGCATGCCCTCGGTGACGAGCGTGACATCGCCGCGTACGTTCGGCACCCCGTCCACCTGGAACAGCGTATTGCAGTCGTGATTGGCGAACGACAGGATGTGGCGCCGCCGATGGTATTTGAAACTGCGGGCCAGGTACGGCACGCCTGATGCCGCGAGCGCGGACGAAATCGTGTCGCCGCGGTATCCCTGGTATCGCCTGCCCTCGAACTCGAACGAGAGCGGGACCGACCGATCGATCCATTCGTCCGGGTTTGCCTCGAGCCGATACATCAAGGCGCGCGCTCCGCGGCCGGACCGGGCCGGGATCGGGCGCCGACCGGCGGCAGCCCGCGTCGCGCGGCCTCGGCGGGAAAGGTCTCCACGACGATATCGCGCGCGGTATCGCGCAGGGCAATGAACCAGAAGCCCGACGCGATGTGACACCACCATTCGTACTTGACGCCGGGAGATCCGGACCGATCGAATACGTAGCTGCTCCACTCGGCATCGCTGCAGGTATCCGGGTCGGGGCTCGAGCGGATTTCGCCGCCGTACGCGAATTCCGACACCGCGCGCGGCCCGTTCAGGGGACACACCATGATTTTCATCGTTGGCCTGCCAAATCAGTGCCCCACCGATGCCGCGCCTTTCTCGCCGGTGAGCTGGTAGCGCGCGAAGCGATCCATGGTGAAACCTTCGATCAACGGGTGATTTCGTCCGGTTGCGACGGTGTGGCTCATGGTCTTGCCGCATACCGGCGTCGCCTTGAAGCCCCAGGTCCCCCACCCGGCGTCGAGGAAGAATCCCTCCACGGGCGTTACGCCCATGATCGGCGCAAAATCCGGCGTCATGTCGGAGAGGCCGGCCCATTGACGATTGACCTTCACGTCGCTTAAGAAAGGGAACATGTCGAGCATGTGCGCGCTCAAGCCTTCGACGAAATCGAGGGTGGATCGGGTCTGATGCAATTCGTACGGATCGAGCGAGGCGCCCATGACCAGTTCACCGCGCGCGGTCTGCGACACGTAGACGTGCAGCGATCCGGACACGATGATGGGGTCCAGCCAGGGTTTCACGGGCTCGGAAACCATCGCCTGCAGCGGGTGCACGTAGATCGGCGTCTTCAGATTCACCATGTCGAGGATTCGCGGCGTGAATCCGGCCACCGCGCACAAGACCCGGGGTGCCGCGACGGCTCCCCGCGTGGTGTCGACGCCCACGACCCGGCCTCCCTGCACCCGGATGCCGGTGACCTCCGTCTGCTGATGGATTTCCACGCCGCGCCGGTCGGCGCCGCGGCCGTATCCCCACGCCACGGCATCATGCCGGGCGATGGCGCCCGGCGCGTGGTACAAGGCTCCCAGAATGGGCGCATGGCCGCCGCAACTCATGTCGATGCCGGGAATGCCCCGCTGCACGAAAGCGGCATCCACGGCTTCCGATTGCACGCCGAAATGCTTGTTCACCTCGGCGCGCCAACGCATGGTGCGCACGGCGGAATCGGTGTGCGCCAGGGTGTAATGGCCGCGCGTGGAATAGAAGAGATTCAAATCGAAATCTTCGCCCAGGTCCTGCCACAGCCGCACGCTTTCATCGTAGAACTTGACGCCCTCGGGGGTCAGGTAGTTGGAGCGGATGATGGTGGTATTGCGGCCGGTGTTTCCGCCGCCGATGTAGCCCTTCTCGAGGACCGCGACATTGCGGATGCCGTGGTCGCGGGCCAGGTAATAGGCCGACGCCAGCCCGTGGCCGCCGGCGCCGATGATCACGACGTCGTAGGCGGACTTCAACGACTCATGGTGCGTGAACATCCGAGGTTCCGGGTGCTTGCGCGACCAGCCGAAACGCAGTAGTCGATGAGGCATGCGGATTTTCGTTTAGCAGCACAGTTGGCTTCATGCGAATATAAGCACGATTTTTAACTGTGGAGCAAATTAATTTGCGTATTGTGCAATGGCCAAGTTGAAGCTCAAGGCCGATCCCAAGGCGCCGCGCCGCTGGTGACCCTGAACGATCGCAGCGAAGTGTTTCCCGGGTTCCAACATCCCGGCGTCGAGTTCATCCACCTGCTGTCGGGCGTCCTGCATTACCGACATGGGCGGCACACGTACGTTCTCAGGCCGGGAGATACCCTCACCTTCAGGGGCGATGTGGCGCACGGTCCGGAACGTCTGGAAAAGGTTCCCATCCGCATGTTGTCGATCATCATTTACACCAGCGAAGAAGACTAGGCTCAGGCGAAGGGGGTAACCTCATGCTTTCGAAGCCTTCAGGAGAACCGGTCTTGTCACGAACCCCTCTGCCCTGCTGTTTGCCCGCCGTCAGCCGCATCGTTTGCGCCATGGTTCTCTCGCTGCCGCTCGGGCTCGCACTCGGCGCGACGGGCGCCGGCGCTACGGCGCCAGCGGCCCGCATACCGGGCAGCGTCGATGCGTCGCGGTTGGCGGCCGCCGACTCCGAACCGCAGAATTGGTACACCGGCGGACGCGACCAGGACGGTTCTTATTACTCGCCGTTGACGACCATCAATGCGTCGAACGCCAAGGCCTTGGGTTTTGCCTGGCAGTACGACTTGGGGCTCCCGTCGCGCGGGCAGGAAGCCACTCCCGTGATCGTCGACGGCATCCTGTACACGTCGGGAACGTGGGGCTACGTCTATGCGGTCGATGCGGCCTCGGGCCGCGAGGTCTGGCGGTACGACCCCAAGAGCGACTATTTCGCGGGACGCAATCCCTGCTGCGACCTCGTCAACCGAGGCGTCGCCGTATGGAAGGGAAAGGTCTACGTCGCCTCGGGAGACGGACGCCTGCATGCCGTCAATGCGGCCACCGGCCAAAAGATCTGGGAAGCCGACACCATCACCGATCATAAGCTGCCCTACGCCAGCACCGGCGCGCCGCAGATCGCCGGCGATGTGGTGGTGATCGGCAACGCGGGCGCCGACATGGGGCACGGCGGCGTACGCGGCTACGTCGCGGCATACGACCTGGAGACCGGCGCCTTCAAATGGCGCTTCTACACCGTGCCGCCGGCCGTCGGGCAGCCCCTCGAGAATCCGGAGCTGGCCGCGGCCGCCAAGACGTGGGATGCCTCGCGCGACCCGTCGTTCAAGCTGGGCGGCACGGCCTGGGATGGTTTCGCCTACGACCCTGCACTCAAACTGCTGTATTTCGGCACCGCAAACGCGGCGCCCTACGATCTTCGCCAGCTGGGGCCGGCCAGGCTCGACAGCCTCTACACCGCATCGATCATCGCGCTGCACGCGGATACCGGCCGGCTCGCCTGGTACTACCAGACCACCCCGCGCGACAGCTGGGATTTCGACGCCACGCAGAAGATGATTCTCGCCAGCCTCGACATCGGGGGCGCCGCGCACCGCGTCATCATTCAGGCAAACAAGAACGGATTTTTCTACGTTCTCGATCGCGAGAGCGGCAAGCTGCTGTCGGCCAGGAATTTCACGTACGTCAACTGGGCCACCCACGTCGACATGAAAACCGGCCGGCCGGTGACCACCCCGGCCTCCGATTGGTACTCCTCGCCCAAAAACATCTATCCGGCCTGGTCGGGAGCCCATACCTGGAATCCCATGTCGTTCAGCGCCCAGACGCATCTCGTTTACATACCGGTGCTCGACGTTCCGGCCGTCTGGGTGGACTTGGTGCACAACGGCGGCGACTTGAAGTTTCTCGATGGATTCTTTACCACCAACGGCATCTTCCCCGACGACACCTACGATGCCGCCGACTTGAAGCGGCTCTATGGCCCCCTGCCCGACCTCAAGGACCTCAACGCCACGAGAAAACCCAAGCTCGTGCGCGAACTTCTCCGCGCCTGGGACCCGGTGGCTCAGAAAATCGTCTGGGAGTTTGAAACTTCGTCGGGCATTCGCGGCTACGACGGCGGTGTCACGTCCACGGCCGGCAATCTGGTGTTCCAAGGCCGCGGCAGCGGCGGCCTCTGGGTGTACGCCGCAGACACCGGCAGGGTGCTCAAGGTGATCCATACCGGCAGCCACATCATGGCGGCGCCGGCGACGTATGCGGTGAACGGTGTGCAGTACGTCGCCGTTCAAGTGGGTTATGGCGGCACCGGCATCGCGGAGGGTCCGATGCCGCCGAGCAGCGCGGCCGTGAAATTCGAAAACACCAACCGCATCATCGCCTTCAAATTGGGCGGGGGCCCGGTTCCGCCACCGGCGGAGCGCGTGCTCCCGCCGTTTGAAAAACCGCCGGCGCAAACGGCTTCCAAGGAATCCATCCACGCCGGCGAGGTCAAATTCATCGAAGAATGCTCGCGTTGCCACGCGCTGGGCATCAGCTCCACTCCGGATCTGCGCCGGCTGAATGCCGGGCTGCATGCCCAGTTCAAGGACATCGTTCTGCATGGATTGCTGGCCCCGGCGGGAATGGAACGCTTCGACGACATCCTGAGCGAAAAGGACATCGAGAACATTCACGCCTATCTGGTCGATCAAAGCTGGGCCGCGTACCGCGCGCAGGAGACCGCCTCACATCCGTGAGTCGTCCGCATGGCGGTTGAATACACGCTCAATGCCGAGGACATCACGTCCGCTCGCTTGCTAGCCATCGGCATTCGGCCGAAACTGGAGTTCGGTTTGTTCGCGGCTTCGGTCGCCGCACTGTTGGCGTGGTCCGTGTCTCCGTGGAGAATAACTATATTGCCCCTGCTCATCGGACTCACGGCAAGTCTGGGCGCCTTTCGCCTGATTCAGATCGGCAAAGTGAGGGAAGCGGCGCTGGCTGCGTTCCGCCGGAATCCGACGCTGCGGCTGCCGACCACGGCCGAGTGGGACGAGCGCGGAGTCACGATTCAGCCCGCCGGCTCCTTGACGGAACGCATCCTGTGGACGGAAATGCAGCGGCTTCGGGAAAACGAGCGCGTGATCTTGTTGTTGGAGGGCGTCGGATTCAGTCACGCAATTCCCAAGCGCGCCTTTCCGAACAAGACGATGCTCGACGCATTTCGCATCGCGGCGCGCGGCCACCGGCCGCCGGCCGCGGGTAAAAGGTAACCGGGAACCGACGACCCCGATGCAACCGGCCTCATGATCCACCCATTTCCCGTTTGCGCACTCACCCTGGCACTGCTTCTCGCCGCCGGATGCACCACGCTGCCCCCGGGGACCGGGCAGCCCAAACCTCCATCGAGCGCCTTGGAACCCTCGATTGAGAACGCCTTGGGAAAGGCTTTCCTGCCGCTCGCCAAATCGCACGGCGGCGATTCCGGCTTTCACATGTTGTCGGCCGGCATCCATGGGTTGACGGCGCGGGTCGAGATGATCGATGCCGCGCAGCGTTCGCTCGACCTTCAATATTACATATTTCGCTCCGACAAGTCCGGCAACCTCATTGCCCAGGCATTGCTGCGCGCGGCTGATCGGGGAGTCCGCGTCCGTGTCATAACGGACGACGGGGAGACCGTTTCAGGCGACGAAAGAATACTGAGTCTGGCGGCGAAACCCGGCATCGAAATCCGTCTCTTCAATCCGCTGCGCTACCGTGGACGCCTCAAACTCTTGCGCGGCGCCGATTGGTTGTTCGAGGAGGGCCGGCTGGACTACCGGATGCACAATAAGCTCATGATCGCCGACAATGCGGTGGCGATCATCGGCGGGCGCAATATCGGCGATCAATATTTTCAGATCGATCCCGAGTCCCAGTTCGGCGACGACGACGTCGTGGTGACCGGCCCGATCGTGCAGCGCCTGTCGGCCGTGTTCGACCAATTTTGGAATGGCGATCTCGCGATTCCGGCGCCCGCAGTCGACAAGCGGCACACGTCCGACAAGGCGCTGTCGACTTTTCTGGCCATGCTGGCAAAGGACGGTGAACAGGTCGGCGTCAAGCACGCCGCAATCACGCCGGGCGCAGCAATCAAACCGGTCGCAGCAATCAAGCCGGTCGACGCAAGCACGCCGAACGCCGAAAGCCCGCCGGGGGCGGACCGCCAACCTTTCTTGGACATCGTTTCCGGCACCATCCCGCTCATCTGGTCGCCGATCCAACTCGTCTATGACAGCCCCGACAAAAAGGACGTGGACAAGGGCAACTCCCCGGGACGCTTGATATACAAGGCGCTGGCCGAACAAGCAAACCAAGTCACGACCGAGCTTCTGATGGTCACGCCGTACTTCATCCCGTCGCCCGACGAATCGCGCCTGCTCAAGGATGAGCGCGGCCGCAATGCCCGCGTCCGTATATTGACAAACTCGCTGGCGGCCGCCCCCAGTCTCGAGGCGCACTCCGGCTACATGCATTACCGGGTGGAATTGCTGCAGGAGGGTGTCGAACTGTACGAAGTCCGTGCGCTCTTGGGCAACACGCGGGGAAGCGGCCAATCCAAAGCGATTTCGCGGCATGGAAATTACGGCCTGCACGCCAAATTGTTCGTGTTCGATCGGAAGGTCGCCTTTGTAGGCTCCGTGAACTTCGATCAGCGGTCCAAACACCTGAACACCGAGATCGGCTTGCTGATCTCGAGCCCGGAGCTGTCCCGTGAGATTGCCTCGCGCTTCGAGGCGCTCACGCGGCTCGACAACGCTTACACGTTGACCTTGGACGAAGGCACGGCGGGCAAACCGCGATTGGTGTGGAAGACGCAGGAAGACGGCAAGGTGATCGAGTACCGAAAGGAACCCGCACGAAACGGGTGGCAACGGGCGGAGGTCAAGTTCCTGTCCATCCTCCCGCTCGACAAGGAGCTCTAAGTTTGTCGACGCCTCCCAATATATTGATTTTGATGGCCGATCAGCTGACGGCGCGGGCGCTTCCGGCCTACGGCAATCGGGTGGCCAAGACTCCCCATATCGATGGTCTGGCGGAGCATGGAGTCGTGTTCGAATCGTTCTACTGCAATAGCCCGCTATGCGCGCCCTCGCGCTTTTCGTTTCTCGCGGGACGGCAGGTTTCGGCAATCGGAGCCTACGACAATGCGGCGGAATTACCCGCGCAAGTACCCACTTTCGCTCACTATCTGCGCCGTAGCGGCTATCAGACCGTGCTGAGCGGCAAGATGCATTTTTGCGGCGCGGATCAACTGCATGGCTTCGAGGAGCGGTTGACGACCGACATTTATCCGGCGGACTTCGGCTGGACGCCGGATTGGACCCGCTTCGAACACCGGCCGAGCTGGTACCACACCATGGACTCGGTCACGCAGGCGGGACCGTGCACGCGCACCAATCAGATCGATTTCGATGATGAGGTGATTTTCACCGCCCGGCAGAAACTGTTCGACATGGCCCGCTCCAAGGACAAACGCCCGTTCTGCATGGTCGCGTCGATGACTCATCCGCATGACCCGTATGTGATTCCACAGCGCTATTGGGACCGGTATGCCGATGTGGAGATCGACATGCCGCGCGTCACAATGGCCGTCGAAGATCTGGATCCGCATGCACGGCGGCTGCGCCATGTGTGTGGACTGGATTTGCAGCCCGTGACGGTGAGCCAAACCCGCGCCGCGCGCCGCGCCTACTACGGCGCCGTCTCCTATGTGGACGACCAAATCGGGTCGGTGCTGGCGGCGCTCGACGAGGCCGGCTTTGCCGACGACACCATCGTGCTGTTGTTGGCCGATCACGGCGACATGCTGGGCGAGCGCGGCCTCTGGTACAAAATGAATTTCTTCGAGCCGGCCTGCCGGATTCCGCTGATCGTGCATTCGCCCCGTAGGTTTGGCGCCCGCCGCGTGGCGGGTTCGGCATCGCTGGTCGATATTCTGCCGACATTGTGCGAACTGGCCGGCCGAAGTCCCTTGGGCTACGCGACGCCGCTGGACGGGGTGAGTCTCGTTCCGCAACTCAAGGGCGCCGGCGGCCCCGATGAAGTCATCGGCGAGTACCTTGCGGAGGGCGCGATCGCACCGCTGGTGATGATCAAGCGCGAACGTTATAAATTCGTGCATTCACCGGTCGATCCGGATCAACTCTACGATCTGGCCGAAGACCCCGACGAATTGCGCAATCTGGCCTCCGCTCCCGGTCACACGGCGCGCGTGCGGGAGTTTCTCGCGGACGTGCAGCGGCGCTGGAACCTGCCCGCCCTCGCGGCCGATGTCATTGCGAGCCAGCAGCGCCGTCACCTCGTCAATGAGGCGCTTCGCGCGGGACGCTACACCCCATGGGATTTCCAGCCGCTGCGCGATGCGAGCCAGTTGTACGTCCGCAACGATCAAGAACTCGGTGATTTCGAGGCCATGGCGCGATTCCCGCCGTTCGCGTGACGGTTGCGGGTGGCGGCGGTGTGCGCGGCGTCGCGCCCGGGCTACGGGGGCTCGTCGTCGTAGATGATGATCGACAGCATGCGAATCGGCACCTTGCCCAAGGTCTCGGGCCCATGCGGCACCTCGCCCCGGAAACTCAGGGAGTCTCCAGGCGCCAGCGGATAGCTATGACTGCCGTGGCGATAGGTGAGCGACCCGCTGAGAAGATAGATGAACTCCGTTCCGGGGTGCTGGAAGCCCGGAAACACCTCGCTCGCATCGGTCAAGGTCACCAAGAACGGCTCGAACGCCTTGCGCGGGCCGCGCTGCGCCGCAAGCAGGTGATAGGTATGCCCCCGGCGAGTACCGCGCCGCACGACTTGCAGACCTTGGCCGGCGGGGACCTTTTGCGCCTCTTCCTCGTCGCCGCCGACATCCTGCAGCAGCAGCGCCGGCCGCACCCCGAGAGCGGCCGACAGTGCAACCAAAGTTTCCAGACTCGGGGTCACATGGCCGGTTTCGAGCCGGCTCAGCATGCCGGCGCTGATGCCGGCGGTCGTCGCGACGTCGGTCAACGTCAATCCCTGGCCCTCTCGCACCCGCCGTGCCACCGCGCCGAGCTGCCGGCCGACATTGGGCGGCGCGCCGGCACTGCCGCGGGCGGCGACGGCTCCTGCATTCGTCTTCTTCGAAAATCGCGTCACTTGGCCTGTTGGTTCCTTTTCGGGTCCGCTCGAGTTAGGGTCCGGTCGAGCCGGAAGCTTCCTTAGCACTCGAGGCCAATTTACACTGCACGCAATTAATTTGCACTACAGTAACTAGCGTGATATTTATTCGCGAAAGGCACCGCAGCTAAATGGCCTTCCACCCCGCGCGATAAAGCTAGCACACAACGAACACTGCAAGAGAGGATTACGAGTATGGCGCGCGATCCAAAACACGACATATTGTTTCAGCCGATCAAGATCGGACCCAAGACCTTGCGCAACCGGTTCTATCAAGTGCCGCATTGCATCGGCGCGGGCTCGGACAAGCCCGGCTTTCAGGCGGCGCACCGCTCCTTGAAAGCCGAGGGCGGCTGGGCGGGGATCAATACCGAGTATTGCTCCATCCACCCGGAGTCCGATGATACGCATCGTCTGTCGGCGAGAATCTGGGACGAAGGCGACGTGCGCAATTTACGTGCCATGACCGATCATATCCACAAGTTCGGCGCCCTGGCCGGCGTCGAATTGTGGTATGGCGCCTCCCATGCACCCTGCATGGAATCGCGGGCGACGCCGCGCGGCCCCAGCCAGTACGCGTCGGAATTCGAGACGCTCACCTACTGCAAGGAGATGGACCTCGACGATATCGCCATGGTCCAGCAGTACTACGTCGACGCGGCATTGCGCTCGCGCGAGGCCGGCTTCGACATCATCTACGTGTACGGCGCGCATTCCTATCTGCCCCTGCAATTCCTTTCCCCGTACTACAACAAGCGCAAGGACAAATACGGTGGTTCGCTCGAGAACCGCGCGCGCTTCTGGCTCGAGACATTGGAAAAAGTGCGGCGCGCCGTGGGCCATGACTGCGCCATCGCCACCCGTTTCGCCGTCGATACCCTGTACGGCGACACCGGAGTCGAGGTCGAACAGGACGGGATGAAGTTCATCGGCATGGCGGATCCGCTGGTCGACCTGTGGGACGTCGACGTGGGCGACATTGCCGAATGGGGCGAGGACGCCGGCCCGTCGCGCTTTTACGTCCAGGGCCACCAGGTGCCGTGGACCCGTTTCGTGAAGCAGGTGGCCAAGAAGCCGGTGCTCGGAGTCGGGCGTTTTACGGATCCGGAAAAGATGACGGAGATCGTGACCAAGGGAATCGCCGACATCATCGGCGCGGCGCGGCCCTCCATTTCCGACCCCTGGCTGCCGAAGAAGATCGAGGAAGGGCGGTACGACGACATCCGCGTTTGCATCGGCTGCAACGTCTGCATCTCGCGCTGGGAAATCGGCGGTCCGCCGATGATTTGCACGCAGAACGCCACGGCCGGCGAGGAATACCGCCGCGGTTGGCACCCCGAGAAATTTCCGAAGCGCGGCTCCGATGATTCGGTGCTGGTCGTCGGCGCCGGACCGTCCGGCTCCGAGTGCGCGCGCGTGCTGCTGGAGCGCGGCTACACCGTGCATCTCTACGACACGGCCGCCAAAATCGGCGGCCACCTGAACTCGGTGATCACTCTGCCCGGCCTCGGCGAGTGGGGTTACCACCGCGACTACCGCGAGCTGCAGATCAACAAGCTGGTCAAGAAGAACAAGCAGAGCCAGGTCGCGCTCGCCCAAAAACCCATGACCGCAGAAACCGCGGTCGCTTACGGCGCCGAGAAGATCGTCATCGCCACCGGCTCTTCGTGGAATACCGACGGCACGAATTGCCTGACGCATGATCCCATTCCGGGCGCGGATGCATCGCAACCCGATCAGTTGACGCCGGAACAGGTGCTCGAGGGCAGGAAACCCATCGGTAAACGCGTGGTGATCCTGAACGCCGATACCTACTTCATGGCGCCCAGTCTCGCTGAAAAATTGGCGGTTGCAGGCCACGACGTGACGGTGGTCACCGGCGTGCATCTCGCGAACTACATGCACTTCACGCTCGAATATCCGAACATGATGCGCCGCATGCACGAATTGCACATCAAGGAAATGCACAACGCCTTCAGCAACAAGATCGAGAAGGGCCGGCTCGAGGTATACGACATTTGGGGCGACGGCTCGAAGCGTACGTACCGCGGTGCGGGACATCTGCCGCGAGAATCCAACAAGAGCCACCGATGGGTGGAATTCGACTCGCTGGTGCTGGTGACCGGACGCCATTCGAACGATGCTCTCTATCGCGGCATCAAGGAGCGGCAGGCCGATTGGGGGAAGAACGGCGTCAAGAGCGTGTACCTGATCGGCGATGCGGAAGCGCCGCGCCTGATCGCCGACGCGACTTTCTCCGGACACCGATTGGCGCGCGAGATCGAGGAGGCCAACGCACAGCTGCCGCTGCCGTACAAGCGCGAAACCGCGGTATGGGGCGCCTCTCACATGCCGGGCGGCAACTTCGAGATCGTGTACAAGACGTGAGATCGTGAGCCGCACCGACGCTGTTACTCGGATTCTGTTCGAGTCGTTTTCAGCAGCCGAAGTGCGGCTTTTCTATGCGTTCGGGTACGCGGCCATCGCCGCGTTCGCCTATGGCGTGTACGCGCAGATTCGCAAGTACCGCCGCGGCGCGCCGCTCGAGCTTGATGGAAGCCTGTGGCAGCGGTTCGGCGCCATGGTGACGGCGGTGCTCAATCACCGCACCATTGACCGCCGCGACCCCGCGGCCGGCGGCGCGCACCGTTTGATTTTCTATGGTTTCCTGCTGCTGTTCCTCGGCACGTCGACCATCACCCTGGAATACGACATTCTCGCGCCGCTGTTCGGGATTCGGTTCTGGCATGGTGAGTTTTATTTGGTGTTCTCGCTGGTGCTCGACATGGCCGGCGTCGCTCTCATCGGCGGCCTCATTTACATGATGGTCCGGCGCGGCTGGATGAAATTGCCGAAGCTCGACTACGCGCGGCCCGACCGTGTACCCGGTGATCCGGACTTCGACCGGCCGCAGTACCGGCGAGAGGATTGGGCATTCCTGTGGATCCTGGTCGTGATCGGCGCCACCGGATATGTTCTCGAAGCCGCGCGCCTGGTGTGGCTGCAGGAGCGCCCGGAGGTCTGGGACGTGCGTTGGTGGTCGCCCGTGGGCGCTGTGCTGGCGGAGGCCTTTCGTGCGCTCGGGCTGACGGAATACGGCGCAGCGGCGCTCCGGCATGGCCTGTGGTGGTTTCACGGCGTGCTCGCGCTCGCCTTCATCGCCCTCATCCCCTTCACCAAGGTGAAGCACATCTTCACGGCTGCGGGCTCTCTCATGGTGCGCGACCCCCTGGCCGCCCAACGGCTGCCGCGCATACCGGAAACGCAGGAGCAGCCGGGCGCCGCGAAGATCACCGACTTCAACTGGAAGCAACTGCTCAATCTGGACGCCTGCACCAAGTGCGGCCGCTGTCACGAAGCCTGCCCCGCGCGCGCCGTCGGGGCGCCCTTGTCGCCCCGCGACGTGATCTTGAGCCTGCGGGAATTCGCGAAAGCCACGTTGGAATCCGGCACCGTGCCCGAAGCGGCCGAACTCGACATCCACGGCAAGTCGCCGGGCCAGGTGGCCCAGGAAACGCTGTGGTCATGCCGCACCTGCATGGCCTGTGTCGAGATCTGCCCCGTCGCGGTCGAACACGTGCCCATCATCGTGCAGATGCGCCGCAAGCTGGTCGAGGACGGCGCGATGGATCCGCTGCTCACGAAGACGCTGCAGACCATTCACAAGACCGGCAATTCGTTCGGCGAATCCAAGCGCAAGCGCGCCGCCTGGACCAAGGCGCTGCCCTTTCCCGTCAAGGACGCGCGCAAGGAACCGGTGGACGTACTGTGGTTCGTCGGCGATTACGCATCCTTCGATCCGCGCAATCAAAGGGTGACGCAAACCTTTGCGACGCTGCTGCACGAGGCCGGAATCGATTTCGGCATTCTGTACGAGGCGGAATCGAACGCCGGCAACGACGTGCGAAGGGTGGGAGAAGAGGGTCTCTACGAATTGCTCGCCAATGCCAACGTGGCCGCCATGGCGGGTGCCTCGTTCAAGACCATCGTCACGACGGACCCCCATACGTACAATACGATCCGCAACGAATACCCGGATTTCGGCGGCAAGTACGAAATTCAGCACTACACGAGTTTCGTGAAACGCCTGTTTGACGAAGGCAGGCTGCGCGTCACGAAGCCGCTCAGCCTGCGCACGACCTTCCACGACCCGTGCCACCTCGGCCGGTTCAACAAGGGTTACGAAGCACCGCGCGACGTGCTCAAATTGCTGGGGTGCGAACTGGTGGAAATGGGCCGAACCCGCGCGAATTCGTTTTGCTGCGGCGCCGGCGGCGGCCGGATCTGGATACCCGACCCGGTGGGTTCCGAAAAGCCGGCGCAGAATCGCATCAAGGAGGCGGCGGCGATTCCCGATCTGCAGGTTTATGTCGTGAGTTGTCCCAAGGATCTGACCATGTTCGAAGATGCGCTGAAGACCACCGGCAACGAGGGTAAATTCGTGGTGAAGGAATTGATCGAACTCATTCGCGAGGCCATCCCCGCGCGGCTTCCGGAGGTGACCGCATGAAAATCCTGGTTGCGGTCAAGCAAGTGGCCGCCCTTGACGAAGATTTCGAATTCCGCGACGACGGCCGGGATGTCGATCCGGATTTTCTCATCCGCGATCTCAATGAATGGGACGACTTCTCGCTGGAGGAAGCCGTCAAAATCAAGGAGGCCTCGCCCGGGCCAACCACCGTGGTGGCCGTCTCCGTGGGTCCCGAGGAGGCGGATGAAGCCTTGAGAAAGTGCCTGGCGAAGGGCGCGGACCGGGCGGTTCGCATCTGGGACGACGCCATCGAGGGCTCGGATCCCATCGCCGTCGCGCGGCTGCTCGCCGCCGCGGCGAAGCGCGAGGCGCCCGACCTCCTGTTCGCGGGGGTTCAATCCTCGGATCAATCGTTTGCGTCCACCGGCATCGCCACCGCAGCCTTCCTCGATTGGCCGCATGCCGCGGTGGTGAGTCAACTGACCTTCACACCCGGCGCCGCCACCGCGGTGTTTCGCCGCGAACTCGAGGGCGGCCTTTTGCAGGAGGTGGAAATTCAATGCCCCGCGGTGCTCACCATCCAGCTGGGCATCAACACGCCGCGCTATGCCTCGTTGCGCAGCATCAAGCAGGCGGCTGCAAAGCCCATCGAAGTCGTCTCACCGGCGGACCTCGGACTCGTCGCCGCTGACGTTGGAGAAGCGGGATCCGCGTCGCGCGTACGGCGCATGTACGTGCCCGACAAGGGACACGCAGAGCTCATCGAAGGCGGTGCGGCGGCGCAGGCCGCGCGCTTGGCGGCCATCATCCGCGAATTCAAGGGAGATTCCGCATGAGCGGCATTTTGGTCGTCGCGGAACAGCGGCGCGGTGAATTGCGCCCCCAGTCCCTCGAACTCATCTCGGCGGCACAGCCTTTGCGGCGCCCCGGGGACGAGGTCGGTGTCGCCGTCCTCGGGAATGCTCCGGAACGGCACGTATCGGCCTTGAGTCTCGCGGGCGTCGATGAAATCATCACTCTGAAAACGGCCGCCGCCGAATTCGATCCCGATACCTTCGAGGCGGCCCTGGGCGCGTTGATCGCGCAGCGCCGTCCCGACGTGGTGCTGGTTCCACACAGCGTCGACTCGTTCGGGTACGCGGCCGCCCTGGCCGCCAAACTTAGGATGGGCTTCGCCACCGACGTCTTCGACATCCGGCGCATCGACGGCGAATTGGTGGCGACACGCGGCGGCTATGGCCAAAAGGTGAGCGTCGAAGTCGACTTTCCCGGGCGCAGCACGGTGCTGCTGGCGCTGCGCGGCAGTTCCTTCAAGGCCCCGGAGCAAAGCGGCGCGCCGCGCGTCACCGTATTCGAGGCGCCGCCCGTTGCCGGGCGCTCACAGCTGCGCGAATTCATCGAATTGCCCGCGGCCGACGATGTCGACATGGCCGGTGCGGAATTCATTCTGACCATCGGCCGGGGAATCGGTGAGGAGGCGAACGTCGCGCAGTTCCGCGAGCTGGCCGACGCCATTGGCGCCACCCTGGGTTGCTCGCGCCCCATCGCCGATGCCGGATGGTTGCCGAAGAGCCGGCAAGTCGGGCAGTCCGGGAAAACCGCGAGCGCCTGTAAACTCTATATCGCCATGGGCGTCTCCGGGGCCATACAGCACCTCGCCGGCATGAAGCACGTGAGCACGATCGTCGCCGTGAATTCCGACGCGGGAGCATCGATTTTCGGAGTTGCGAAATACGGCATCGTCGGCGACATTTTCGAGGTCGCCGCGGAGCTCCGCCGTCAATTCGAGGGAGGCGCAGCGTGAGTACGGCGGAGGCGGCGGTCGGCGAGGCAGCCCCCAAGAGCGGCGGCCTGGAGCGGGGCATCGACTGGACCGGCGCATTCTGGGTGGCGAGCGGGGTACCGCCGCTGGTCCTGTTTTCCATCGGCGCGGTCGCTGCGACCGTGGGCAAGCTGTCGTGGGCCATTTGGATGCTGTCCATCGCCATGGGCTTCATTCAGTCATTCACGTATGCGGAAATCGCGGGGCTGTTTCCCAACAAGGCCGGCGGAACCTCGATCTACGGCGCCATCGGCTGGGTTCGGTATGGAAAGTTGATTGCGCCCATCTCCGTGTGGTGCAACTGGTTTGCCTGGTCGCCGGTGCAGGCCACCGGCTCGGCGCTCGCGGCGGGATACATCCTGAATGGCGTCTTCGCCCCCGACTCGATGGTCAATACCTGGCACGTGACCTTGCTCGATCTCGGGTCGCTCAAGACGGGCTTGAGCCTGCGCATCAATTCCACGTTCGTGCTGGGGGCTGCGGTCCTCCTCGCGGTCAAGGTCATCCAGGACGGCGGCATCCTGCGCTCCGCCAACACCACCAAGATCATCGGAATTTCGGCCATGATCCCTCTCATCCTCATCGGCGTCGTACCGCTGCTCACCGGCGACATCGTCAAGGCAAATTTTTTCCCCCTGGTGCCGCTCGCCCATGACGCCGCGGGCCGCGTTGCCGACGGCACATGGAACATGGCGGGCATCACGGTGTTCGCCGCGGGAATGTTTCTGGCGGCCTGGTCGACCTATGGATTCGAGACCGCGGTTTGCTACACCGGCGAATTCAAGAATCCGAAGACCGATACCTTCAAGGCCATCTTCTATTCCGGCTTGCTGTGCGTCGTCGTGTACACCCTCGTTCCGTTTGCGTTCCAGGGATATCTGGGATTGGGAACCCTGGTCCAACCCGCCGTGGTGGATGCGGCCGGCACTGTGACCACGCCGGCCGTCTACAGCGGGATGCTCGCGCCCGAGATCTACAGCGGCATGGGTGTTGCGGCCGTCATGGCAAAAATGGTGCATGCCGGCCAGGTGGGCGGCGTGGTCGTGGTGGTCATGTTGATACTCGCCCTGGTGTTGTCGCTGATGACGTCCATGGCCGGTTCCTCCCGCACCCTCTATCAAGCGTCGGTGGACGGCTGGCTGCCCAGGTATCTCGGCAAGGTCAACGCCCATGGTGCGCCGACCAACGCCATGCTGACCAATTTGGTGTTCAATCTGGTGCTGCTCCTGCTGTCCGACTCGGTGTTCGTGATCGGCGCCGCCAACATCGGTTATCTCATATTCAATTTCCTGAACTTGAACGCCGGTTGGATTCACCGCTGCGACCGTCCGCGTCAGGAGCGGCCATGGCGGGCACCGACGTGGATACTGGCCGCCGGCGCGGTGCTGTCGTTCGTCAATCTGGCCTTCATGGGATTCGGCGCGGATGTCTACGGATCCGGCACGCTGACCACCGGGCTCGCGTTCGCCGCACTCATCGTCCCGGTCTTCATCTACCGGCACTATATTCAGGACAAAGGCTCCTTCCCGCGCGAGATGGCCGAGGATCTCGAGATGGTGGACGGCGAGAAAATCGTCAAGCGCGCGGGGTACTGGCCCTACCTGGTCTTGGCGCTTGGCATCGCCGTCGTGGCGATCACTCACAAACTCGCGGTGTACTGATGCTGGTCACCGGAATCAAGAGCAAGCCCGTCTATGCGCCGCTCCGCGCCGACTTGGGCGGCCGCTACCATTTGATGCTGGGGATGGGTCCGGGCACGGACGCCTTGCTGCGAGTGCTGGCTGAGATCCAAGGCTCGACCCCGCCCGCGCTCCAAAAAACCCGGGTGCTGCTGGTTCCGGATGCCGGCGCTCCGTTCGCCACGGCGCCCTTCGACCAGCTTGGGTTGTCCCTCGTGAGTCCGTTCCCCGACACCGCGACGCTGCTGGACGCGTTTCGACTGGTGTTGGGCGAGTCGCTGATGGGCACGCGGTTGTATGTGGCGGGGCCCGAGAGCTTCATCGGTCTCGCCATGAAAATCGCCTTGGAGTTCGATCTCAACAAGGATGAGATCCGCGCCGAGGAAGTGGGCACGCTGGCGCGGCGCGTGTACTGCATACATTGCCGTACGGCCACCGAGAACGTGCGCACCAACATCGTCACTTGCGCCGGATGCGCGCGCTGGCTGCTGGTCCGGGATCATTACTCGCGCCGGCTGGCCGCCTACATGGGCGTGATGGCCGATGCCGAGGCACCCGGTGAGCTGCCTCACATGAAAGAGGTGTACCTTTGAACGACGCGCAAACGCTCGCCGTCGAGGTCGCGGCCATCGACATGGTCACCCCACTCATCAAGCATTTTAAGCTGGCGTCGGCCGACGGCGGCCCGCTGCCCGCGTTCTCCGGCGGCTCGCACATCATCGTGGTGATGCGAGGCGCCGCGCGCATGCACCGCAACCCCTATTCGCTCTTGAGTTCGCCGCGCGAACTCGACCACTACGAAATCGGCGTGCGCCGCATGGAAGAGTCGAGAGGCGGATCGCATTTCATGCACGACCAGGTGCGGGTGGGCAGCCGTTTGGAAATCGCGCACCCCGTCAATCTGTTCGCCCTCGATAAAATCGCACGCAAGCATGTGCTGATTGCCGGCGGCATCGGCATCACGCCGTTTCTGGCGCAGCTCGAGGACCTGCACGACGGGGCCGTGCCGTATGAATTGCATTATTCGGTACGCTCGCCGGAACACGCCGCGTTCCTGACCCGTCTGCGGGAGCGCGAGGGTGAGAACGTGCGCATGTACTACGACAGCGAAAACCAGGCGGTCGATTTCGACGGGCTGCTGTCGAATCAACCGCTGGGTACCCATGTTTACGTGTGCGGCCCGGCCGGACTCATCAACAAGGTGATCGCCACGGCGAAGGACTGCGGCTGGCCCGACAGCCACGTTCATTGGGAACAATTCAGTGCGCCTCCCGTGGGCGACGCCTTCGACGTGTTCCTGTCACGCAGCCGGTTGACCGTCCACGTTCCGCACGATCAGAGTCTGATGGAGAGCATCGAGGCCGCGGGCGTGGAAGTGCCCTACCTATGCCGCGGCGGTGTCTGCGGCTACTGTCAGACCCGCGTCCTTGAATTGGACGGTGAGCTGTTGCACAACGATCACTTCTTGTCGGACGCGGAGAAGGCAAAGGGCAACAGCATCATGCCGTGCGTCTCGCGGGCGCGCTGCAAGAGCCTCGTGCTCGACCTGTAGCATCATGAAAGTCGCAAGCAAGCTCTTATTCGGCGCGCTTCGCGCCGCTACATTTTCGGGGTCGCATCGACCCCGTAGATTCCGCCCGGAGGGCGTAGCATGAGCGCAGTATTCAAACCCGACGAAACGTTCCGAAACGATTTCACCTTCCGCAACAGCCCGCAGGCGATTCGCCGGTTCCCGCTGCCGTTTCACGAAGACGAATACATGTACTCGGTGAACATCGAGCCGCATCTGCCGGGACCCAAGGGCGCGGTCACGGAATTCGCCTTCGACGTCGACGAACACTACGTCGCGGAGTGCCGCGAGCGGGAAATCGTGCTGGCCGCGGAGCCGCTGCGGTTTCAGGCGCTGCCCCACATGATGAGCTCGCAGTGGGACTGCCTCGAGCTTCTCATGGACTCGCTGGCGCGGGATTATCCGGCGCACTTCTCGCTCACCAAGCAGGGCAACCGCTGGCATTGGATCAATCGGCCGTTGGGGCTGGACCAATCGTTCATCTTCGGCGACGTGGATACCCTGCCTCGCCAGCCGCTCGATTACATCGCGCGACAGGCGCAAGGCGACTTCGTCGTGATGGACCAGCGCGAGGGCGACCTGTGGGCCGAGGCCGGAACGGTGACGACTCAGGCCGACTGGTCGCTGGATTTCGACCTCGGCATGACTTTCAAGGAATGGCACGGCCCCGTGCCGCTGGCGCATGAGCTGGGGGTGTTCGATCGGGCGCTGAAATTTCTGTTGAACTTGCGGCTGGGCCAGCCGGTGCGGCGGCTCAACTGGACCATGACAGTCCATCCGCGCCTGGACACGTCGCCCGAGAATTACCCCCACTGGGGCACGGATCGCGCCACGGTGACCCCACGGAATGCCGGCGAACTGGTGCACCTGCGAGTCGAACTCCAAGGCCTGTGGCGCCTGCCGCGCAGCAACGCCATCGTCTTCGGCATCCGCTGCTACCTCATCAGCGTGCAGGAACTCGCCACCATCCCCAAATGGGCGCGGCGCGTGCATCGTGTGCTCAAGGCCCTGCATCCCGCGCTGGTCGACTACAAGGGCCTGACCCGCTATCGCGACGCGGTCGTCGAATGGCTGGCACCCTTCGACGACGGCGCACCCACCACGCCCGGCAACGGACCGGAATGATTTTGTCAGGATTAAACACTTTGCCGGTTTGACCGGCGCACGGAGACATCATGGCACTCAGTTGGCGCTACTCGGTATTGGCGGATCGGCATCGGGCACTCGGGTCCAAACTCGAGGATTGGAACGGCATGGGCACCGCCTGGACGTATTCCAAGGACGTGGCGCAGGATCATGTTGCGATCCGCACAAAAGCGGGATTGATGGACGTTTCGGGGCTGAAGAAGTTGCACCTGGTGGGCCCGCACTCGAGCGCGGTGCTGAATTATGCCACCACCCGCGACGTCACCAAGATCTATCCCGGCAAGTCCGCCTACGCCTGCATGCTGAACGAGGCCGGGCACTTCATCGAGGATTGCATCCTGTATCGCACCGGGCCGAACGCCTGGATGGTGGTGCACGGCAGCGGCGCCGGGCATGAAACCCTGACCAGCTATGTGGTCGGGCGGAATGCGGCGCTCATCGTCGATGACGACCTGCACGATCTATCGCTGCAGGGGCCCATCGCGGTGGATTTCCTGGCGAAGCACGTGCCCGGGATTCGCGACCTCAAATATTTTCACCACCTGCCCACCACCCTGTTCGGCCGGCCGGTGTTGATTTCGCGCACCGGTTACACGGGTGAGCGCGGCTACGAGATTTTCTGCAAGGGCGAGGACGCGCCCCTGATCTGGGACACCATTTTGAGCGAGGGGAAGGCGATGGGGATCATTCCCGCCTGCTTCACCACCCTGGACTATCTGCGGGTCGAAAGCTCGCTGCTGTTCTATCCCTACGATATGTCCCAGATGTATCCTTTCGAGAAGGACCCGCCGGGCGACAGCCTGTGGGAGCTGGGGCTCGACTTCACGGTGAGCCCCGGCAAGAACGACTTCCGCGGCGCCGATGCGCACGCACGCCTCAAGGGCAAGGAACGATTCAAGATCTTCGGGCTGCTGGTCGACGGCAAGATGGCGGCCGATATGGGCGACTCCGTGTACTCCGGCGACAAGAAGAAAAAGGTGGGTGTCATCACCTGCGCCATGGTCTCGACGCTCACCGGCAAATCCATGGCCATCGCGCGCCTCGATGTTCCGGTCGCCGTGCACGGTACGCGATTGGACGTTCTCGGCAAGAACGTCAAGGGTCCCGCGACGGCCCATACCCTGCCCTTCGACGACGTGGAGAAGAAGAAGCGCACCGCGGTGGGGTGAGGGCGGAACGCCACTTTGGAGTAAACATCAGCCGCGAGTCTCCATCCTGTTCAACGGCACACATAAACGGAACTCGACTGACGATCTCAAGGCGCGGGTAGCAAGATCTCGAAACCGGCCGCCGTGAAGTGTCGGTCTGTCGTTAAGGCTTGCGCAAGCTTAAGTTCGCGCATCAGGACAAAACTGGAGCAATCGGTGAACGAATAAGCGTGGTCAGCATGCTTACGAAAGAATGTCTTCGTGGCATCAAATCGCGTGACGCCGATCCACTCGATTCGAATTGCCGCGCTTTGTTCCAGGAGATCAAGTATCCGGGTCGCGACTCGCGTCCCGCTGCGTGCGTTCGCGAGATTGACGGATTCTGCAACGACATAGTCCGATGCCACCAATCGTCGACCCGCTCGCAGCAGTCGCTCGACCGCGGTGCGAGCCGCCCCGTGGTGCGCGTCCTTCCTGTCTACGAGCGCGTACAAACCGGACGTATCGACGAAGACCTCACGATTTGCCATAGAGGAGGCGGTCGATGTCCTCGTTGGTCAATCGACCGCCGGCGCCATCGGTAGCGAACTCGCCCAAGTTGAGGAGCGGGTCGTCCGGTGAGAGTGTCGCGCGCTTACCCTTCGGGGCGGGCCCCAATTGAGCAACGGGCTTTCCGTCCCTAGCGATGATGATGCGCTCGCCGCGCTCGGCGCGCGCGACCAATTGCGATAGGCGAGTCTTGGCAGCATGAATATTGATGTGCTTTTCCGTCATGGCGGCCATCTTAGCTAATGGTGATGGACTAAGCAATGCGCCGTAGACTATCAAGGCGACCCCATCACCTTGAGCTTCGCCTCGATCTCCGCGCCGAAATACGCCTGCGGATTCGAGGGAGTCTCGTGTTCGCGATGCTCACGCGCCGCGATGGCCTTCTTTGCCGCCTCGAAGGCGTCGCGCAGCGACTTGGCCCCCGGCAGCGCATCTTGATAGAAGGCCTCGCCGAAATAGGTGAGATCGCTGTCGTTGGAGCAGCCGAAGGAGGTGCGATCCTTGGCCGCCGCCGTGATGACGATGGTCTTCGGATCGCGCAAGGCGTCGATGAAGCCGCCGGCGTAACACGCGGAAATCAAGATGACGCGCCACTGAATCCCCGACTCGCGCAACGCCTCCTCGAGGTCCTCGGGCGTGAGGCTCGTGAACGGAAACCCGGAATTGGACACCGCTATGCTGGGTTCTTGCGAGCCATGAGAGGAGATGGACAGAAAAAGCACATCCTTGCCGGTATCCATGCGCTCGGCCATGCCCTGCAGCGCGTAATTCAGTGCCGTCACGCTCGCCAGCGGCGCGCGCCCAAGATCTCGCTGGTCATTGATCAGCGAAAGGTGTCGATCGCCCATATTGAACCGCTCCCCGAGCACGCGGGAAGCAAGGCCGATTTCCTGCGCAAACACTTTCTGGTCGCCGACGCCGGCAAAACCCACGAAAAACGCCTGCGGTGACGCCGTCCCGTCGCGATGCACGGGCTCGAGTGCGGCATCGATCCGATCCGCTTGCTCGAACAGCGCCGTCTCCCGTTCGGCCAGTACGTCCTCCGCGGCCAAACCGGGAACGGTGCCGTCGCGGGGATTCCACACGTCGGGAATGGCATCGGCCGCATCGCTTGACCACATGAAGGCTGCGACGAACAGTACGCCGGCGAGCGCCGTCCAGCGCTGCGGCCGGCCGGTGACCGCGTGCAATCCGCGCATGAAAAAAACGCATAGATAGAGTGCGGCAACGGCCGCCCACCAAACCCACGGCTGTTCCAGGTAGAAGGCGACCACGCCGACCAGCAGCAGCGGCACCGGTACGGCGCCGAGCGCCACGACCAGCATCGTTCCGAAAGCGGGCCTGGGCCGGGCTCTCCACCGCAGCAGTCCGGCCAAGACCCATACGGCCAGCGCGTACCAGGCCAGCAGCGGAATCCCGTCGATGGAGAATTCGGGATCCGGTTGGCGTTGCCACCAGTCGACCGCCATCCATGCGCCCAGGCAAAAGACGCTCAGAACGACGATGGCGGCCAAGGGATTGCCGCGCGGTTCCGCATCCGCGGATTTCAAACACCATAACCGCAACAGCATCCTGAACCAGGAAGTCTGCGGTGCGCCGCCGGCGGCCGGCGGTCCGCCCGGCGGCGGTCCAGCTGCCGGTACGCCTGCGGGTGGTGCGGCCGGCGCTCCGGTCGATTCGCCCTCGATCATCGGTCACGCGCAGGGAGGTCCGGCCTCCCTGCACGCCTCGCACGTTTACTTCGCTTCAACAGTCTTCTTGAGATTATCCAAGCCCGCTTTATACACACCCTCGATCGTATCGGTGGCGGTCTTGTCGTTCTCATTGTCCGGCGGAGTATCGCTTGGGTTCTTGCGTTTGAACTTGCCGGACCAGGTGACCAACGTTTTATTGGCTCCCAGTGACGTGACCACGAAACTGGCCGAGTAGTGACTGACGGGAAGCACGCCTTCGATGATGGCATAGCGATATCGATGGCCATTTTCGTCGAACTGCAGCAGTTTTTCCTTGATCGTACCGCCGCCCTTGAGCGTGAGCAGGCGTATCGCGCCCACCGTGTTGTTCGTGCCGCTGACGAGCTCGTCGCTCGCGATCGCCGGATGCCACGTGTTCAAGCCATTGAAATTCTTGGAAGCTTCCCAGACTTTGTCGGCCGGCGCCGCGATGGTCACGGATTTCTTGACGTGCAGATCGACAGCCGCGGCCGCGCTGACGCCGGAAGCCAGCAGCGATATCGCAAAAACCGTCGCCGTCATCAGTTTCATGGCCGTCATCGTTTTCATGCCATCGATCCTCATGGTGTCTACCCTCACTTGTCTTTGAGCCATTCGACGCGCGATTGTAAGCTCTTGCGCGCCCTTATCAATCCGGGGCGGGAAAAGCGGCTCGCCGCCGCCTTGATCCCCAAACCAGGCCGCCGAGTAGGACGAACGCCGCACCGCTGAGCAGCGATTGCAGACCATGGTCCGGCCATAGGTCCATGGCCAGGCCGCCGACACTGGGGCCGATGACGCCGCCCAGACAGTAGACCATGACGAACACGGTGTTCGCGGTGGGAAGTTCGGCCGCCGCGTACTCCTGTCCCAGGAGCGCCACGCCCTGGCTGTAGAAGGCGTACAGCGTGCCGCCCCAGACGAAAATCAGCGGCCACAGAAGCGCAGGTGTCGCCAACCATGGCAGCAACAGCAACGGACCGATACAGCTGAGCAGCGCGCAAACTCCCAGCATCAGGTGCCGCCCGGAACGGTCGGCGAGCATGCCGATGGGCGCCTGCAGGACGACGTTCCCGGCCATGAATACGGTCACGAGGAGCAACGCACCCCGCTCGGGAAATCCTGCATGCACGCCGAACAGCGGAAGGAGCGTCAATTCCGCGGACTCGATCAGACCCGCGACCAGCGCGGCCAGCATGACCACAGGCGCCCTTCGCACCGTCCCGGCAAGGTTGCGCATCGGCGTGAACGCCCGCGCAGAGTCTGCGACTCGCTGCATAACGGCCAGCGGCACCAGCGTCAGGAGCAAGCAGACGGAGCCCACGGCGAACGGCAGCGAGCCGCGCGTACCGGTCCATTCCAGGAGAGCGGGGCCCATCATGACGCCGGCTGAAAAAACCGTACCGTAGATTCCCATGACGGTGCCGCGGGACTCATCGTCGCTGACGCTGTTCAACCAGACTTCGCTCGCGATCCAACTCAAGCCGAGAGCGCAACCCGTGATGAATCTCAACACCAGCCAGAAAACGACGCCCGGCCATGCCGGCATGAGAATCAGAACCAGGGCGGCGCAACAGATTCCCGCCACGACGCATGCCTTGAGTCCCAGGCGCGAAATGGGCGGCCCTACGGTGCCTGCGTTGGGTGACCCGCGTGCCAATGTGGAAGCAGGGTAAGATGCCCGCTCGTCCACCGAGGTGCCGCTGATGACTGTGTCGAATCCCACTGAAGCTACGGGAAAGAACGAGCTATCGCGCTCTTTGAAACCCCGCCATCTGACCATGATCTCCATCGGCGGAATCATCGGCGCGGGCCTGTTCGTCAGCAGCAGCACCGCCATCATCGCGGCGGGCCCTGGCAGCTTCATCAGCTATGCCATCTGCGGCTTTTTGATACTCCTGGTCATGCGCATGCTCGCCGAAATGGCCACTGCGCTGCCCAAGGTGCGTTCGTTCACCGAGTTTGCCCGCGCCGGCCTCGGCGAGGGCGCCGGCTTCGTGGTGGGCTGGCTATATTGGTATTTCTGGGTCCTGGTAGTGCCCGTCGAGGCGATCGCGGGGGCCAAGATCCTGGAGCATTGGATACCGCTGCCGCCATTGCCCATCGGCGTGGGACTCATGATCGTGATGACCGGCGTGAATTTGATGTCGGCCCGGTCCTATGCCGAATTCGAGTTCTGGTTCGCCTCCATCAAGGTGACCGCCATCGTGGTTTTCATCGCAATTGCGACATCGTATGCGTTCGGGTGGACCGCCCCGCATGGCGCGACGTTCGGCAACCTTAAGGACCATGGGGGATTTACGCCGCATGGCTGGATCGCGGTGCTCGCCGCCGTGCCGACGGTTTTCTTCGCAATGACCGGCGCGGAAATCACCACCATCGCCGCGGCCGAATCCGCACAGCCGGGGCGCGCCGTCGCCAGGATGGGTTCCGCGGTGATCGGACGCATTCTGGTGTTCTACGTGATTTCCGTGTTCCTGATCGTCACGGTGACTCCATGGGACACGGTCCGTTCGGGCGAGTCGCCGTTCACGCTGGCCCTCAATACCATGCACGTGCCCTGGGCGGGCGACATCATGACGGTCATCATCCTGACGGCCGTGCTGTCCTGCATGAATTCCGCGTTTTACGTGAGCTCACGCGTGCTGTTCATTCTCGCCGCACACGGCGATGCGCCGAAAGGCTTGGTCAAGTTGAACGCCCGCAAGGTGCCGGTGGGCTCTGTGCTGATGGGTTCGCTGGCGGGCTTCCTCGGCATCCTTGCGGCCACCGAGGCGAAAGGCGTCTTCGACTTTCTGGTGAGTTCGTCCGGTGCGTTGGCGGTGTATATCTACATGGCCATCGCAGCGGCGCAAATCGCCCTGCGGAAACGGCGCGAGCGCAATGGCGAAGCGCTGCCGCCGGTGGTGATGTGGCTGTTCCCGTGGTTGAGCTACGCGGCGATTGCCGCCATGGGCGCCGTCTTGATCGCGATGGCCTTCACGCCGAGCCTGCAGCAGGACTTCAAGTTCAGTTGCATCACGCTGGTCGTAGCGCTCGCCGCCTACCTGGTGACCATGCGGATCCGCCGGCCCGCGGCGGTGCCGAGCGTTAGCACTTAGTGAACTATGCTGATGACAGCGGTGACTTGAATCGCGTCCACGGTAAATGGGCTCAGTTTTTTGCGGTAATTGGCAATCATCGAAGTCAAATACGTCTCACGAATTTGTCAAGTGATAAAAATTGCACCATCGATTACAAAGTGTACGCTGTTTACCACCGCATTTTTGGCAGTATGAGTCATGCCTTGCGGTGGCTCCGCACGGGCAACAGGTTTAGGAGAATCTCGCGCCGGCAAGCCAGCCAACTCCCCCGTCGGCGCGATATCCCGGCGGCATCGCCCCTCAACAGGCGGTGCCGTTTTTTATTGGGCTCAGCCTCCGACAGCCACTCATGATCGCGGTACTGCAAGCCAAGGCGGCCGGCTTATGGACCCGCGCGCACATTCGCACCAACGTGGTCGCGGGCATCATCGTCGGCGTGGTGGCCCTGCCCTTGGCCATGGCCTTTGCAATTGCGAGCGGCGCGCGCCCGGAGCAGGGCCTGTATACCTCGATCGTCGCGGGAGTCCTTACCTCGCTCTTCGGCGGAACGCGGGTGCAGATTTCGGGCCCCACCGGCGCCTTCATCGGCGTGCTCTCCATCATCACGGCACAGCACGGCATTGCGGGCCTGCAGATCGCCACGCTGATGGCCGGCGTGATTCTCGTCGCATTCGGTTTCGCCCGTCTGGGCGCGGTCATCAAATACATCCCGAACCCGGTAATCGTCGGTTTCACCGCGGGCATCGGCGTCATCATTTTCGTCGGTCAATGGAAGGACTTCTTCGGCCTGGCGCCCGGGCCGGCGGGCCTGCATTTCCACGAAAAGCTGTGGTCCCTCATCCAAGCGCTGCCCTCGATCAGTTTCGCCACCACCGGTCTTGCGCTGCTCTCGCTCGCGATATTGACCATCGGCGCGCGGTATCTGAAGCGTATTCCTGCACCGCTGGTCGCCTTGCTGGTGGCCACCGTCGTGCAGACGGTGTTTCAGTTCAAAGGTGTGGCCACGATCGGCTCCGCATTCGGCGGCATCCCGAGAACCCTGCCGTCCTTGTCCTTTCCCGCCGTCACCATGGCCCAGGTTTTTTCCCTGGTGGGGCCGGCATTCACGATCGCCCTCCTGGGCGCGATCGAGTCGCTGCTGTCCGCGGTGGTCGCCGACGGCATGGCGGGGACCCGGCACGATTCCAATCAAGAGCTGATCGGGCAAGGGATTGCGAACATCGCAGCGCCGCTGTTCCGGGGGTTTGCGGCGACCGGAGCGATTGCGCGCACGGCCACCAACATCCGTAACGGCGCCACCGGGCCGCTCGCCGGGCTGGTGCATTCGGCGACTCTGGTCCTGATTATCTTGCTGCTTGCCCCACTCGCGTCCACCATCCCGCTGTGCTGCCTGTCGGCGGTGCTCTTCGTGGTGGCATGGAACATGGGCGAATTGCCGCACGTGGCCAGGCTGGTGCGGACCGCGCCGAAGCCCGATGTTGCCGTGCTGCTGCTGACTTTTCTCCTGACGGTGTTCGTCGATCTGGTGGTGGCCGTCAACGTGGGCGTCATCGTGGCTGCGCTGCTCTTCATGCGCCGCATGGCGGACGCGGTGAGCGTCGAGCAGCACGTTGACACCACTGCGACGTCCTTCGACATCCTCGGGCCGAAGCCGGACAGCGGCATCGTCATCTACAGCATCGAGGGGCCGCTGTTCTTCGGAGCGGCCGAAAAACTCGAGCGCACTCTCGCGCATATTCAACGGCCGGCAACGACGCTGATCCTGCGCATGGGCAGCGTGCCGTTCATCGACGCCACCGGCATCAATGCGCTCGAAGAGATGGTCGGAGACTTCAAGCGTCACGGCGCTTCCGTGCTCCTGGTCGAACTCCGGCCCAATGTGCGATATAAGCTGGAGCGTGCCGGGCTCATCGCGCAGATCGGTGAAGGGCACATCCTCGACGCGCTGGACGATGCGCTGCAGCTCGCCAAGCGGTCCAGAAAGACCGCTGCCGCGAAGCCGGCCGTCGATGTTTGAAGCGCCCATAGGAGATTCAGTTGACCATCGAGCGAATGCACACGGGACCACGGATGTCGCAAGTCGTGATCCACAACTCAACCGTCTATTTGGCTGGTCAGGTCGCCTCGGGCGCGCCGGGAAAGAGCGTGGCGGAACAGACAAAAGACATCCTGTCGACCATCGACAGCCTGCTGGCCGGCGCCAGGACCGACAAGAGCAAGCTGTTGAGCGCCACCATCTGGTTGACCGACATGTCGGCGTTCGGGGAGATGAACGGCGTGTGGGACGCATGGGTGGTGCCCGGCGCGACGCCGGCGCGCGCCACCGTCGTGAGCGCGAAACTGGCGGCTCCGGAATTTTCCATCGAAATCGCCGTGATCGCGGCTCAATCGTAGCTGGGCCGGCTAGCCAGTCAACTCCCGGACCGCGCGGTGTGCCTCATCGATTGCCACATGCGTGTAGGCGTCAGTAGAGCGCAATGCGATGCTCGGCAATGGTCAATCCCAGCGGTTGGCATTCTTCGGGAAACCGGGACGCTGTACTCTGACGACGCAGAAGCGTTGGCCGGTCGGCGCCTCCATCACCACCCAGCGTTCGAGGCGGTCCACCACCCTGGCGCCCAGGTTCGTCAAGCGTGCCACTTCGGCAGCGATATCGTCCGTCTCGATGTCGATGTGGACGCGGCTCTCGTGGTCCACGCGCTGGATTTGCACGATGGGCTCGTCGGGTGGGGTCTCGAGCATGCGGTAATTGCCGCGGCTGCCCGGATGACTGGGATCCACTGGGCGACCCAGCGCCTCGCCCCAGAAGCGGGCGGCACCGTCCACCTCTGAAGTCCGACAGTCGATCAGTATGGCGCACAGGCGGGAATGGTGCATATCACTGCCCTCAGATTCACTCCGATATGATGATGGTGTCACGTCCCGGCCATCCCCGCCGCAACTGCCCGGCACTACCGCTCGAACTTGGTCGACAGAATGATCGAGGATGTCGTGCGCTCCACGCCGTCGAGCGCGCCGATCCGGTCGATGACCTGATCCATCTCGTCCACCGAAGCGGTCATGGCCACCGCGATCAGATCGACGTCGCCGCTCACGGAGTGCAGCACGCGCACCTGGTCGATGGCCCGCAGCGCGGCGGTGACCGCCCGCGCTTCCTTCGGTCCGACTTTGATCATGACATGCGCACGCACCGCGCCCAATCCGTGTTCCGGCGCAAGCCGGACTCCATATCCCACGATCACGCCCTGCTTCTCGAGGCGCTCGATACGGCTCTGCACGCTGGTACGCGAGCGGCCGACCAACCTCGCCAAATGTGCGGTCGATGCGCGGGCGTTCTCCCGCAGCGCAAAAATCAGCTTCTCGTCGATGAGGTCCATGGCAATTCGACCGTTTTACCCTGCATATTGCCGTATCATACCCTTTATAATGCCTAAAATGACCCTACCATTCGTAGGGCTGCGCTGGGAAAATGGCCTTCCCCGTGCGGAGTCTTTGAAATGAAACAAATCGTTGAAATGAAACAGATTGTTGTGGTTGGCGCCGGCAAGATCGGTTCGATGATCGCGGAATTGTTGGGGGGCTCCGGCGATTATGCGGTCACCGTGGTGGACCGCTCTGCGGCGCAACTCGACCGGTTGGAGACCACGGTGGCGACAACCAAGATTGCCGCCGATATCACCCAGGGCGACACCCTGCAAAAGATTCTCAAGAACAAGTTCGCCGTCCTCTCGGCGGCTCCTTACCATGCCACGCGGCTGATAGCCGAAGCCGCCAAGGCAGCCGGTGCACACTACCTGGATTTGACCGAGGACGTGGCCAGCACCCGCGTGGTGAAGCAACTGGCCGCGGGCGCGCGCACGGCCTTCATTCCCCAGTGCGGCCTGGCCCCGGGCTTCATCACCATCGTCGCCAGCGACCTGGCGTCCCGCTTCGACGAATTGCAGGACGTACGCATGCGCGTAGGTGCACTGCCAAAGTTTCCCTCGAACGCGCTCAACTACAATCTGACCTGGAGCACCGACGGCGTCATCAACGAGTATTGCGAGCCCTGCGAGGCCATCGTCAATGGCCAGTTGCGCGAGACCCAGCCGCTCGAGGAACTCGAGGAATTCTCGCTCGACGGAATTCTGTACGAGGCGTTCAACACCTCCGGCGGGCTTGGCACCCTCTGCGAGACACTCGCCGGCAAGGTGCGCAATCTCAACTACCGCACCATCCGCTACCCAGGCCACGCCGCCATCATGAAGGCCCTGCTGAATGATCTGCGGTTGCGCGACCGGCGCGATCTGCTGAAGGATATCCTCGAAAACTCCGTACCCATCACCCTGCAGGACGTGGTCATTGTGTTCGTAACCGTCAGCGGCATGCGCGGCGGCCAGCTCGTCCAGGAGACCTACGCGAACAAGATCTACGCGGCGCCCTGCGGCGGCCGGGTACGCAGCGCCATCCAGATTACGACGGCCGGCGGTATCTGTGCCGTGCTCGACATGCTCTGCGCAGGCCATCTGCCGCAATCGGGTCTCATCAAACAGGAAGAGATCCAGCTGCAGGCTTTCCTCGCCAACCGTTTCGGTCGCGTGTACGCGATGGATGCACCGGCGGCCGCCCACGCCGCCTGATTGTAATCGCCGCAGGCTTGCTATCGCGCAACTCGTCGCCATATTTCCCGAATACGAGGGGTGTGGTTTTGGATGCGGTGTTGGACATATTGCCGGTGCAGCAGCTTGCGTGACCACGTGTTGGACATGGCCAGGGTTTGGGTGCCGGCTCTAGCGGGGAACATGACATTGGCCGCACCAGTCAGTCGGCTTATCATAAGCTTACCCCCCGCGAGGAGAGAGCTTTAAATGACTGATACCCATCTGTCGCAATTGATTCGCTTGATTGCAGGCGACAAGGCGGCGGACGACATGCTGGGTACCCTGCAGATCGAGCGGACATTCTTGCTGGAATCCGCCGGCGCGGTGTCGAGGGGCGTATTCGCCATGGCGCTGAACGCCGTCCTGTTCCACGACTTGCTGACGCGCGTTCCGATGGCCGCCGCTTACGTCGCCGACCGGCGCCGTCAGGGCGAACGCATCATTTTCGACCATGGTGCGATGCGAACCGTTCGGTTCGCATCGCAAGGCACCGGGGCATTACCGCCCGGCGTGCAGTCCTTCGAGCGCATTTTGCAGCCCCTCGGCTATCACGTGGCGGGTACCTATCCGTTCGACCGGCTGCGCATGACCGGATACGGCTTTGCGCATCGCGAATTTCCGGAAACCCTGCCGCAGTTCTTCGTGAGCGAATTGCATGTCGAGCGGTTTTCCAAGGATTTCCAGGCCGCCGCCGAACGCGTGTTCGGCAACACCCGCGATCCCCTCACCACGGCTTCGGAAGCGGCGCTCGCGGGCTTCGCCGGGCAGGGTCGTTGCGAAATGAAGCTTGCGGCGCCTGCCCTGCGCGAGATTACCGCTGCTTTCGGCCGCTGGCACGAGATCCCGAGCCTGGCCGACTACCGGATCTTGCTGGCCGAATCGCCAGAGTGCGCATGGATCGCCACCGAGGGCTCGGCGTTCAACCACGCCGCCGATCGGGTCGCGGATGTTGCCATGTCGGCCTGCGCACAACGCTCGCTGGGTCGGCCGATGAAGCAAATCATCGAGGCGTCGGCCTCGGGCACCGTGCACCAATCCGCGTTCAAGGCGGACCCGGTGCGGCGGACATTCCGGAACGAGGACGGATCGGATCTCGAATTGACGGTACCTGGCTCGTTCTACGAGTTCATCTCTCGAGACGTCGTCACGGGTTCCGACGGCAAGAAGCGCCTCGACCTGCGTTTCGATTACAGCAACGCACAGACGATCCTCAAGATGACGGCGGCTTGAAGCCGGCGGATTGGACGAATGCAGCGATTTCGGCGAGTGTGGGCGCTCGGCGGCGCGCCGGGACGCTGAGCGCCGCCACGGTGCCGGCGTGGTCCAGCCCGGGATAAGTCTTGAGCCGCACGGCAACTCCCTGGGCCTGCATCGCTGCCGCGAGGTTGATGGAATTCCTCGGCCGCACGACCTGATCCGCGAGTCCATGCACCAAGAGCATGGGCGGCGCATCAGGCCGCACGAAATGGATGGGCTGCGAATCCGGATACCGTTCCGGCGGGCCGAACATATCCTGAAGGTCCCGATCGAGCAGGGGCAGAAAATCGTACGGCCCGGACAAGCCGATCATGCCCGCAATCGCCGGCGCCGGCCGTCCGGGAACCCCGAGGTACCGTTGATTCAGCGTCAATAAGGCGGCGATGTGCGCGCCCGCCGAATGGCCCATCAGGTACAACCGGTGGGGGTCTGTGCCGAGCTCCGCGGCGTGGAGGGCAGCCCACCCGGCCGCGAGCGCCGCATCATCCATGAAGCCGGTCATTTTCACGATTGGGTAGTGCCGGTAATTCGGCAGCACGGCGACGGCACCGATCTCGGCGAGCGCCGCGCCCACGAATCGGTAGTCGTCCTTGTCCCCGGTTTCCCATCTCCCACCGTACCAAAACACCACCAACGGCCGCGGCGTTGCCGAAGGGGTGTCGGGACTGTAGACGTCCAGCCGATGCGCAGGGTTGGTCCCGTACGCCACATTCTTGCGGCGCCTGTAGGAGCCGAATGCCGCCGGCACATTTGCCGCCACGAAGGCGAGCTTCGAACACGCCGCCGTGGCCGAGGCGGCCAGACCTGTCAGCGCGATGCGCCGCGATACCCGCGCCGGGTCACCGGCATTCATAGGTGAGACGGCTCGCGCCGTCGATGAGGCCATGCTGTATCAACCACCGGCGCGCATCCTCGGCATCCTCGCGAAACCAAGCAGCGGCGCTGCCGAGGCGAAAGCTGTATCCCCACTCATCCATATCGCGGCACATTCGCTCGCTCCCGACGTTCGGCAGCGCGGCCGCCATGAGGATCTGCAAATAGCACACGGCATTTTCTTCCGCGTCATCGCCGCCCGCATCCCTGTTCAGCCCCGCGCGCCGCTCGGCCGGCATGCAGATGAAATGTGCGCCCTCATGCAGCACCGAATGCACCGGCGTATCGAGCCTGACGAAGATCCGGGAGCCGATCAATCCGGCCTCGCGTTCGCCCCAGTACGAACCGGGGATGACTTCCTCGGGCGCCACCAGGACGAATGCCAACCCATACCGATCCAACATCAGTTCCAGCGGCAACCGGTCGATGCCGTTGACCAAGAGCACCTCACCCCCCGCGCACGGTATGACTACTTCAGACTCGTCAGGCGCCGCATGGCGATGGCGACGAGATCGCGCGCCATCTGGCGGCGTAGAATGTCCGCCTCGTGTTCCTTGGCCAGCAGTTCGTTTTCCACGAAGCTGTAGTCCTTGGACAAATTGATGGTCTGCGGCTTCAAGAGTTCCTTGTCGGGTCCCTGCACTGCAAACGTCACGGTGTACGTCAACTCGTATTCGGTCGGAATGTTGCGCGCCGACACGGACAGAGTTCGTTGTTCAACCGAGTCCTTGGTAACTTCGATGGTCGCCGTGGACTTCGCGCGAATCTCCTGGACCAGCGCGCCCGAGCTCTTGAGCTGATGTTCGAATTCGCGCGCAAAGTCGGTATAGGGATCTTTCACCGACAAATACGGCCGGGCGAGAATGCCGGGCAGCGGATCGCTGCCGGCGAGGCGAAAGCCGCATCCGCTCGAGGCCAGAATCGCCGCGCCCAGGGCGCCGCACCGTGCCGTGAATCTCATTGCATCTCTGGACGACGGCGGCATCCGGGAGCCTAAACGACCACGTTGACCAGCTTGCCGGGCACGACGATTACCTTGCGAACCGCGGCGCCGCCGACGAATTTCCGAACGTTGGGGTCCGCGAGCGCCGCTTCGCGCGCGGCGCCGTCGTCCGCGTCGGCCGCAATGGAGATGCGGGCGCGAAGCTTGCCGTTCACCTGCACCACGAGTTCGATCGTCGACGTTTCCAACGCGGCCGCGTCGACCGTCAACCAGGGCTCGTCGATCAATCCCGTAGCGTGGCCCAATTCACGCCACAAGGCGTGTGTGACATGAGGAATGATGGGCGATAACGCCAGGACGGCGATGTCGAGCGCTTCCTGGATAACGCTGTGGTCCGACGGCGAACGCCGAGTATGCCTGGCCACGGCGTTCAGAAGCTCCATGACCGCCGCGATCGCCGTGTTGAAAGTCCGCCGGCGGCCGATGTCGTCGGTAACCTTGGCCAGGGTCTGATGCGCCTGCCGCCGGATGGCGCGCTGCGCATCGTTCAAGGAGCTCTTGTCGAGCGGGCGGGCCGGGCCCGCCGCCACGTGATCATGGACCGCTTTCCAAAGGCGCTTGATGAATCGATAAGCGCCCTGCACTCCCTCATCGGACCATTCGAGGGTCTGTTCCGGGGGCGCGGCAAACATCGTGAACAGGCGCGCGGTGTCCGCCCCGAATTCGTCGACCAGCGGCTGCGGATCGACGCCGTTGTTCTTCGACTTCGACATGGTCACCACGCCGCCGGATTCAACCTTCATTCCGTCGGCACGCAGCACGGCGATGCGTTGCGCCGCGTCCGTGTCGACCCGGATTTCGACATCGGCCGGATTGAAATACTCGACGCGGCCGGACTCGGGTTTGCGATAGAACACTTCGTTCAACACCATGCCCTGCGTGAACAGGTTCGCAAATGGCTCCTTGAATTCGATCGCACCCAACTCGTTGACCACTCGCGTCCAGAAGCGCGCGTACAGCAAGTGAAGGATCGCATGCTCGATGCCGCCGATGTATTGATCCACGGGCGACCAATAGCGGACCCGGGCATCGAGCATGGACCGATCGTTGTCGCTGCAAGCGAAACGCAGGAAATACCAGGAAGAATCCACGAAGGTATCCATGGTGTCGGTTTCCCGGCGCGCCGCGCCGCCGCACCGGGGACAGGGGGTATTCAAGAATTTCTCATTCTTGAGCAGCGGATTGCCGCTGCCGTCCGGCACCAGGTCCGCCGGCAGCAGCACCGGCAGGTCGGCATCGGGCACCGGCACCGTGCCGCAACCCGGGCAGTGAATCACCGGGATGGGACAGCCCCAGTAGCGTTGCCGTGAAATCCCCCAGTCGCGAAGCCGCCATGTGGTCTGCTTCTCGCCAAGCCCAAGCCGGGCGAGGTCGGCCGCGATCGCATCGACGGCGGCGTCGAAATCCAATCCGTCATACGGGCCCGAATTGATGCAGCGGCCGTGATCGGCGTACCACGGCGCCCAGGCATCGAGAGAATAGGGGCGGCCGGGGACTTCGATAACGGGTCTGATCGGCAAATCGTACTTCTTTGCAAATTCAAAATCCCTTTCATCATGCGCCGGTACGCCCATGACCGCGCCGTCGCCGTAGCTCATGAGCACATAATTGCCCACCCACACCGGCACCGCCTCCTGGGTCAACGGATGCCGGACCGAAAGCCCCGTCGGCATTCCCTTCTTTTCCTGTATCGCGAGTTCCGCTTCGATGGCGGGACCGCGCTTGCATTCCTCGATGAACGCGGCGAGTGCCGGGTTGCCGCGCGACGCGTGCGCAGCGAGCGCGTGCTCCGCCGCCACGGCGCAAAACGTCACGCCCATGATGGTATCGGCGCGGGTCGTGAACGCGCGCATCACGCCTTTGACATTTCCCAGGTCGTATGAAAATCCGATCCGCACGCCCTGGCTCTTGCCGATCCAATTGGCCTGCATTGTGCGTACACGTTCGGGCCACCCCTGCATTCCATCCAACGTGCGGAGCAGATCGTCGGCGTAGGCAGTGATCTTCAGGTAGTACATCGGAATTTCGCGCTTTTCGACCAATGCGCCGGTCCGCCAGCCTCGGCCGTCGATCACCTGCTCGTTGGCCAGCACCGTCTTGTCGACCGGATCCCAATTCACGACGCCGGTCTTCTGATAGGCGATGCCCATCTCCAACATGCGCAGGAACATCCACTGGTTCCAGCGGTAGTATCGGGGGTCGCATGTGGTCAGTTCCCGGCTCCAATCCAGGGCGAAACCCAGCGCTTTGAGCTGCGTCTTCATGTGCGCGATGTTGTCCAGCGTCCACTTCGCCGGCGGCACGCCGTTCGCCATCGCCGCGTTTTCCGCCGGCAGGCCGAAGGCATCCCACCCCATCGGCTGCAGAACGTTTTTCCCGTTCATGCGCATGAATCGGGAGAGCACGTCGCCGATGGTGTAGTTTCGCACGTGGCCCATGTGCAGCCGGCCGCTCGGATAGGGAAACATCGACAGGCAGTAGTACTTGTCGCGGGCAGGGTCCTCCGTGGCCTCGAAGCAGCGTTGCTCATCCCAATAGTGCTGTGCGTCCGCCTCGACGGCGGCCGGTTCGTATCGTTCTTGCATAGGTCCGGCCAGAATACCCGAGATGCCGAACGGCCGCGAACAGTGAGCCTGTCCGACAGGCTCCTACGGGCGGCGCTTGAGGGTATGCTTGCCGGCCACCATGAACGCATCAAATCGAACCATCGGCTTTGGGCTGGTCACGGCCAGCGGCTGTCTCTGGTTCCTGGCGTGTACGCCCTTTGATTTATCCGTGCTGGCCTGGGTGGCCGCGGTCCCCATGCTGCTCGCGATCGACCGGGCGCCCGGCCTCGGGGGAGCGCTTTTGTTGGGATGGTGGGCCGGGATCGTGGAGACGGCGGGCGGCTTTTATTGGCTGATCGACACCACGCAGCGCTTCACCGATCTGCCATGGATCGCCGCTGCCGGGGTATTCCTTCTATTTTGCGCCACGCGTGGGATTATTTTTCTGCTCTTTACCGGCATGGTGTATTGGATTCGCCGCCGCTCAGGGTCCGGCGGACGCCGCGCACCCATGGTGTTGCTCGCTCCCCTCGGCATGACGCTCTGCGAGTTCATCGTGCCGCAGATTTTTCCCTGCGGCCAGTGGATCACCCAGGCCTGGCATCCCCTGGTGATTCAGATCGCCGAACTCACGGGTCCCTATGGCGTCACCGCACTGCTCATGATGGTCAACGGCGCACTCTACGATCTGCTGTCCAAAGATCGCGCGGCGGCGCGTGCCGCGATGGCAGCCGCCGTGGTGCTCGCGGCAGCATTGGCATACGGAGCCGTCCGCATGCGGCAGGTGGACGACCTCATCGCGCATGCGCCGCGCCTCAACATCGGTTTGGTGCAGCCGAACTTCGCTTATACCGCCGACGGCGAATTTTCGCGCGAGGAGGCGCTGCGCGAATTGTCCGCGCTGCAAGAGCAATCCCGGCGCCTCGCGCGGTCGGGGGCGGAGTTGGTGGTGTGGAGCGAGGGAAGCTACCCGGTGGCTCTGCCGCGGGATTTCAGCGCCGATTTTCCTCCCGACTCGCCGGCGATGATCCGCCGCGGCTTCGACACGCCGGTCATCATAGGGGCCAACACCGTCGAGCCCGGACAGGAGGATGCGTACAATTCGGCGCTGCTGCTCGATCATTCGGGCCAGGCGATGGGCCGCTACGATAAGGTCAGGCTGCTGGCTTTCGGCGAATACATTCCGGGAATCGACCTGTTCCCCTGGCTGCGGAATTTGCTGCCGCCGGGCACCGGCAGGTTCAACGCGGGAGCGGGCCCCGGGATCATGCCGCTCAACGCAGGAGGCCGGACCTGGCGCCTCGGACCCTTGATTTGCTATGAAGATCTTCTTCCCGGGCTCATCAGCGACGTGGGTAAATTGCATCCCGACATTCTGGTGAACCTGACCAGCGACCAATGGTTCGGTGCGAAGACCGAGCCGTGGGAACATTTCGCGCTGTCCGTGTTCGCCGCCATCGAACTGCGGGTTGCCCTCGCCAGGTCGGTCAATTCCGGGATTTCAGCTCTGATCGATCCGAATGGCCGGGTGCTCGAGAAAACCTACGCCAACGACCCCTATCGCGATCCCCGCGGGTCCGACGGTCTGTTGGTCTCCGCACCTAAAATGCAGGGCGGCCACACCCTGTTCGTGGCATGGGGCAGCTGGTTTCCGTGCCTGTGCGCCGTGGCGCTGCTCCTGTTCGCCGTGCAGGCGTTCCGGGAATCTGCAGGGTAAACGGGAATCTGCGCGGTAAAATTTGAACTGAAGCGGCGACCGCGCTGCCGGCCGCATGCGATGATTGGGGGCATGTTGCAAAGCCAGACGCTGCCGGCATGGTGAGAAGCCGCCAAAGCCGGATCAAGAATGTTTTTGCGGAAAACCGCTTGTTCGCGGTGCGGAGCGTGATCGCCGGCCTCATCGCGGCCGCGTTGCTGATCGGGGTCGGCATGCGGCTGTTCTATTTGCAGGTATTGAGACACGACTACTACTCGAATCTGTCCCAGGGCAATCGGATCCGAACCGAGCCCATTCCGCCCAGCCGCGGACTGATCCTCGACCGCCACGGCGTCGTACTCGCGGATAATCTCCCGGCGTTTCAGATCGAACTCGTTCGGGAACAGGTCGGCGACACCAAATCCCTGGATGCCACTCTGGCCACGCTGGTCGGCATCGGGTTGCTCCGTCCCGAGGAGGTCGGCAACATCAGGCGCACCGTGCTGCTGCACAAGGTCTACGAGAGTGTGCCCATCAAGCTGCAGCTCACCGAAGAAGAAATGGCGCTCTTCGCGGTGCACCGCTTCCAATTCTCGGGCGTGGATATCCGGACACGGTTGGCCCGGCACTATCCGCTCGGGGAGACGGCAGTCCATGCCATCGGGTACGTGAGCGCCATCAATGAGCAGGACCTGAAGCAGATCGACAGCGACGAGTACGCCGGCACCAGCCTCATCGGCAAGCTCGGGGTGGAGGCTGCCTACGAGCAGCAGCTCCACGGCAAACGCGGCTCCCGCGAGATCCTGGTCAACGCGGCGGGCCGCCCGGTGGACAAGCAAGGAGACTACACCCCGCATCTGGACGTTCGACCGCCCACTGCCGGCGACGACTTGATTCTCGGCATGGACGTCCGCGTACAGAAAGTTGCGGAGGATGCGCTCGCGGGTAAACGCGGTTCGGTCGTTGCCCTCGATCCGAAGTCGGGCGACGTAATCGCCCTGGCGAGCAAGCCCGGATTCGATCCCAACGGCTTCGTCCGTGGACTTACGGTGGCGGAGTACGCCGTGCTCCGGGACGACATCGACATCCCGCTGCTGAACCGGGCTCTGCGAGGCGCTTATCCGCCCGGATCGACGGTCAAACCGCTCTATGCCTTGGCCGCCGAGAAGTACAACATTCTATCGCCGGTCCAGACCTTGTATTGCAACGGCGTCTTTACCCTGCCTGGCAGCATCCACCAATACCGCGATGACGAGAAGCACGGCGCCATCGACATGCGCCATGCCATAGCCCGATCCTGCGACGTCTATTTCTACCGGGTCGCCGAACGGCTCGGCATCGATCGCATGGCCGACTTCATGAAGGCCTTCGGCTACGGGATTCTCACCGGGATCGACATTCCGGGCGAGAAAGCCGGCCTCTACGCCTCGCCGGAATGGAAACGACACGCGTTCAAAAGAGCGGCCGATCAAGTGTGGTTTCCCGGCGAAACCATCAGCATGGGCATCGGCCAAGGAGCGATCACCGTCACTCCGTTGCAACAAGCTCACTTTGCGGCCGAAATCGCCGAGCGCGGCCAGATCGTCGCCGCCCCGCGTTTGGTGTCGGCGATCCGCACCGCCGGCTCGAATACCATCGTTCCGCGGAAATCGCAACTGATGAAGCCGATCGACATCGCCACCAAGGAACAATGGGACGTCGTTTACGACGGCATGGTGGGCGCCACATCGCCCATCGGCACGGCCCATGTGGCCGGCTTCGGAGCCAAGTATCTCATTGCCGGCAAGACCGGCACGGCCCAGGTATTTACCATCAAGCAAACCGACAATACCAAAACGAAAATCAAGGATGAACGCAAGCGCGATCACTCATGGTTCATTGCCTACGCCCCCGCCGACGACCCGAAGATCGCAGTGGCGGTGCTGGTCGAGAACGGCGGGTTCGGCGCCTCGGTCGCGGCCCCTATTGCGCGCAAGGTTCTGGACGCCTACCTGCTCGGCATCCAGCCGCCCGCCGACTCGAAAAAGCCCGTGGTCATCCCATCTCATGCGGCGGTCGAGGTCCCGGCGGCTGGCGCCCCGCTCTGACCCGACGCTCTCTCATCTGACGCCCACGCGCTGCGGTCACCGCGGGCGCCGCAGGCGCCGCTTGACCGCATCGATGACTTCATCGAGTTCTTCGATTCGCAGCGCCGCCCCCACGGCTAAAAACACCAGTCCACCCGCGGTCATGGTTGCGAACAAGGCGGCGCTCTTGCGCAGGAACGTTTGCGTCGCCCAGTCGGACAGCAGCCAGTGAGTGGAAACCGCGCACACCGCCGCCAGAGCTGCCCCCGCGATGGCCGCTTTTCCCAGAAGGACGGCCATGCGCCGCGTTTCGAGGCCGCCCAACTGCCGATACATCAGCACGTAGAGCACCGCAAAATTGGTCGTCGCCACGCATCCGGTGGAGAACGCAAGCCCGAGGTGCCCCCAGTGCAGGCGGAATGTAAAAACCCAATTGAACAGCAGATTGAGCCCGACGGCCAGGAAACTCACGAGCATCGGAGTCTTGCGCCGGTCGAGCGCATAGAAGGCGTTCACAAGGACTTTGAGCGCCGCGTAGCCCGCGAGCCCGATGGCATAGAAACGCAGCGCGCCGCCTGCCTGCGCCGCCTCGTTCGCCCCGAAGCGGCCGTGCTGGTACAGCACTGAAATAATGGGTTCGGCCAGCATCATGAGACCAATGGTCGAGGGAACGGTCAACAGGAACATCAACCGCATGGCGCGGGCGAGTTCGGCGCGAAAACCGATCATCTGCCCGGCTACCACCAGGCGCGACAGCAGCGGCAGAGTGACCGTGCCCAGCGCCACACCGAACAGGCCCAGCGGCAATTGCATCAGCCTGAATGCGATGGCCAGCCAGAAGATTGCGCCGTCGCCCAAAGTCGAGGCAAACATCGAATTGACCAAAACATTGAACTGAGTGGTGCTTGCCGCAATGACGGACGGGCCCATCAACATCAAAATCGAGTTGACCCCCGGATCGCGCCAACGGAAATCCGGTGAGTACTTGAAGCCAAGCCCCGAGAGCGGGGGGAGTTGGACGGCGAGCTGCAGCGCCCCGCCGATCAAGGTCCCGATCGCGAGGCCTACCAACGCCCGGGGTCCGAAATCGGGATCTATCCATGCGCCCAGGGTTACACCCCCGACGATGGATCCGATATTGAAGAAACTCGAGGCCATTGCCGGGATTCCGAAGACGCTCTTCGAGTTCAACATCCCCATGACCAAGGCAGCCATGGACACCATGACGATGAAGGGGAACATGATCCGGGTGAGCTGCGCGGTGAGGGCCGCCTTCTCCGGGCCGAACCCGGGCGCCAACAGGCCCACGAGTTGCGATGAAAACACCATGCCCGCCAGGCATATCGACCCCAGAACGACGAGAGTCAACGTGGCCACCTTGTTTGCCAGCCGCCACGCGGCGTCGTCGCCGCTGCGTGCGATGGTCTTGGTGAACGTCGTCACGAACGCCGTCGACAGCGCTCCTTCGGCAAACAGGTCGCGCAGCAGATTCGGAATGCGGAACGCCGCGGTGAATGCGTCCATTGCGCCCCCGCCCCCGAACAAGGCTGCGCAAACCTGCTCGCGGACCAGTCCCAGCACACGGCTGCACATGACGGCGAGGCCGATGATTCCGGCAGCCTTCGTGTTCAGCCGTTCGGTGCGGGGAGATTTCGGTTCTATGCCGGAGTTCATGAGCGATCGTTGCTTTGAAGAGACAAGTCTACAGGCGATCCGGCTGCGGGCGAACCCGGGGCCGGCGGTCCCGCAACGGCGACCGGGCGGCGCAACTGGCAAGAACGTCGACGCAATGGTACAAAAGCCGGATGCAAAAATTTGCGCCCACGCAAGGCAATCCGGGCGGGCCGCGGCGTCCCGATCCGCGGCGCACGGCGGCGCTTGGCTTCATCGTCATCGTGTTTCTGGTAATCGTCGGATTGTTCCTCATTCACGTGCTGCGGGACATGTCGAGGGTTCAGGATTGCGCGATGCAGGGACGCACCAACTGTGCGCCGATCCGATGAGCGGCGAACGGCGCGAACGCGGCGGCGCGCTAGGGTGCGCGCACAACGATGGAGTGCTGCGCATCCGCGGCGCAGCTCACGGACGACGCCAGCGCCGCCGTGACCCACAACAACACGGCTCGCTTCATCCGGGATTTCTCACCCGAACTGGAACCCGGATAACGCCTTGCCGGCGATGGATTCGCTGAATGTGCGCACCCCAGCGTCTCCATCCGCCGCGCCTGCGGCGACCATCAGGGGAATCAGGTGCTCTTCACGCGGATGCGATTCGCGCCCGCCGGGCGCACTGCGCCATGCGGTGAGCTTGGCGTCGCGTGTGGCGGGATCTTGGACCGCGTCGTGCAGCCAGGAATCGAAGGAAGCGGCCGCTTCGGGGCCGCGTCCGGAGAACATCGCGGCCACATTGTGGTAGCTCATCCCGCTTCCGACGATGAGTATGCCGCGCTCCCGCAAGGGTGCCAATGCTTTGCCGATCCGCAGGTGCAGACCGGGATCGAGACTCCGCTGCAGCGACAACTGAAGCATGGGCACGTCCGCATGCGGGTAGATCAACAGAAACGGGACGAAGACGCCGTGGTCCAGCCCACGCTTGCCGTCGACCGCAGAGTCGAACCCGGCGTCCGCCAACAAATCGCGCACGCGCTTCGCGAGGTCGGGCGCACCGGACACGGGATACTTCAACCGGTAGGTATGTTCCGGGAAGCCGTAATAGTCGAACAGCAGGTTGGGTTTTTCGGCAATGTTGAGAGTCGGTTCGGGAGCTTCCCAGTGCCCGGAAATGACCACCACCGCCTTTGGTCGCACACCCAGGGTGCCGTCGATGCCGCGAAGGTATGCCGCAAGGCGGTCCCACATATGCGGATGCGCCGGCGGAGGTTCCATGAAAAAACATGGACCACCGCCGTGCGGAATAAACAACGTTGGTAGTCTCTTGGCGGCGTTCACAATGATTTTTCCGGCCACCGCAGACTATCCGTGTGGACCTTGAACGTCAATTGCGCGGCCGGCCGCAGCGCGTACCGTTTCAGACCCTTGCGTTGACGTTGGCACCCATCGCGCTGAAGGAATGGATCCCGCTGCCCTGTACGCTCTGTAACAGGTTGCCGAGAAAATTTTGCAATGAGGCCTGCGAGACTGCGGCGGAACCCCCGGCGTCCGCAACGGCCGCGCTGCCGTGCGCTCCCTGAACAAGCGTGTTGAACGACGCGCTTAGATTCGACGTAGCCGCAGTGGCTGGAGCGTTCGAGCCGACTTGGTGAATCAACGTTTGCAGCGACGAGACGAAACTGCCGTCGTAGCGGCCGGCGCCGAACGTGGCGCCCGCGCCGACGCCGGTGCCCAGGCCTGCCCCGGCGGCTGCGCTCGCGGTAGCGCCGGCGTGTGCGCCCGCGCCCAATCCATCGGCCCTGAGTGCCTGAAACAGCGAATGCAGGAAGCTTTGCACATCCTGCGCATTTCCTGGAACTGCCGACGCAGCTGCGGTGGCGGTGGGAGCGGTGGTGGAACTCATGGCGGCGAGCGCACCGCCGGCCGTGACGGTCGCACCAGCCGCAGCGGTCACCGCTCCGACGGCGGGTGCTGTGGCGGGCACTGCGCGCTGCGGCGCCGTGACCGAAATTCCGATGATCTGTTCGATCGACTCGAACAGGCTGCTCAGCAGGCTCTGCGTCGTGGCGGGACCTTGCGTGGCGCTGCCCGCGGTAGCTTCCTTGCCGCCGGTGTGGCCGCTCTTCTTGTGGCCGTGGGTGAATAAGTTGGCTATCGGCGATGCTGCTGCGGCTGCCGCGGTTGCGATCAAAGACATATTATTTCCTCATTGAAGAATGGCTGCGGCAACCGCAGCGGCAAGGGGTTGCCGCCGGCGGCCGCCGTCACGGCCGTCTGTTGCCGCTCGCTGGAGCGCAGGCCGTCTGAAGTGTCGCTGATGTCATTCAATTGAAGCATTCGAAGCCTCGTTGTGCCAAAACCCGACTGACAGGACAGACTTCTCGCCGCCCTGGCTTTGAAGTAAGCAGGTTTCGTGCCAGGATCGGCAATGCACGCGAATAGCGAATCCGCCAACGGCGCCACACCGCGTTTCCTGCGCTACCGGCAAACGCTGACTGTTTCCCTGCTGTTCGGAGGTTATGCCGCGTTGTATTTCTGCCGTGCCGATCTGTCGGTCGGGGCGCCGCTCATCATCGACGAACTGCAGCTGCACGGAGTGAACCACGGCGATGCCGTCATTCGCCTGGGCTCGATAACCTCTCTGGGCGTGCTTGCGTACGCGCTCGGCAAACTGTTCCTCACCGGGTTGGGCGATTTCTGGGGCGGCCGGGTGAGCTTCCTGATCGGACTTTCCGGCGCCACGGTCTTTACGCTGATGTTCGCCACGGGATCCCTCCTGCCCGTGTTCACCATCGCGTGGATCGGGAACCGGCTGACCCAATCGGTTGCGTGGGCGGGACTCATCAAGGTGTCGTCGAAATGGTTCGACTTCTCGTCCTACGGCACCATCATCGGCATCCTCAGCATCAGCTATCTCGTCGGCGACGCCGCCGCGCGGCAGTGGATGGGGCTGCTGATCCACCGCGGCGTCGGTTGGCGCCCGTTGTTCTTCTTGGCGGCGGGCGCCGCCGGCCTCATGTTCGCGGTGAATTTCATTTTGCTGCGCGAGTCGCGCGTCGATGCCGGTTATGAGCCGGCGAAGACCAATCCGCTGAACCTGTTCGCCGCCTCCGAGGAGGCGCCGGCTGGGTTGCGGGAACTATTGATGCCTCTGTTGCGCAGCCGGGCTTTCGGTCTCGTGTGCCTCCTATCGTTGGGCTGTACCATCATTCGTGAGACGTTCAATTCTTGGACACCGCTGTATCTGCACGACTACCTCGGCTATACCACCAGCAACGCCGCCGGCATGAGCGCGGTTTTCCCGGCGGTCGGCGCGATCTCCGTGCTCATCACGGGGTGGTTGAGCGACCGAATCGGCGTGAGCGGCCGTTCCTTGATCATGTTCCTCGGCCTCTGCACCACCGCCGCCGCGCTCCTGCTGCTGATGTCCATGCACTCGAGCCGCACCGGTGCATTGTTGCCGCTGCTCGCCATCGGCACCGTCGCGTTTTGCCTCCTGGGACCTTATTCTTACCTGGGCGGCGCTTTTGCTCTCGATTTCGGCGGAAAGCAGGCCTCCGCCGTATCGTCGGGGATCATCGACGGTGTCGGGTATCTCGGCGCCGTCGTGGCCGGGGACAGCGTCGCCCGCGGCTCCGTGGCATTTGGCTGGCAAGGCGTGTTCGTGTCATTGTCCGCCGTGAGCGCCCTGGCGGCGCTCGGTGCGGGTTATCTTTATGTGTTGAGCAGGCGGGCGTCGTCGGAGAGAGCGTCTTGATAAGCACCATCAGAGAGGTCGCGCGCATCGGATCGACGCCGGATCATCTGACCATCGAATGGGCAGACGGCGCCGTGGCCGAATTTCCCGGCGTATGGCTGCGCGACAATCTACCCGAGGACCGCGACCCTCATAGCGGCCAGCGGCTCGTCGACATCGCCGACCTTCCGGCGCGGCCGTTGATCCGGTCCGCAAGCGTCACGGGGAACACGGTTCGCATCGAGTGGGAGTCGGAAACCGCGACCGCGACATTCACCGTCGCCTGGTTGGCCGCGCACAGCGCGGGCGGCGCGCCGGAGCGGCCCGAGCGCATCACGGCCACCTGGCTCCACGGGGCGGCGATGAGTGCCGCCCACGACTTCGCGTGGGCGTCGCTCGCGGAGTTGCGCAGCGATCCTGCGGCGAAGCTCCGCTGGCTCACACGCTTGCTGCAGACGGGAATCGCATTTTTAAGCGCCGTGCCATCCACGGAAAGCGCCATCCTCGATGCGATGACCCTGGTCGGCCGGGTGTGCGAGACAAACTACGGAGCGGTGTTCGATGTCCGTTCCGTGCCTCTCCCCGAGAACCTGGCCTACTCCGACCTCGGCCTGGGGTTGCACACCGACAACCCATACCGCGAGCCGGTTCCTGGGTTCCAGGCGCTGCATGCGCTGTTGGCTGCGCCGGACGGCGGGGAGAGCGTGTTCGCCGATGGATTTGCACTGAGCAATCAATTGCGGGCGGTCGACCCGCAGGCGTTCGATATCCTGACGCGAACACCGGTGCCCTTCCACTATCGTTCGAAGGACGCCGAGCTCTACGCGGAGCGCCCTTTGATTCAACTGTCGTGCCGCGGCGAAGTCAATGCGGTGCATTACAACAACCGCTCCATCGCGCCGCTGCGGATTGAACCGCGGGCGGCTCCCGGCTTCTACCGTGCCTACCGCCGTTTCGCCGAACTGATGCGGGAGCCGGGCCATCAGCTGCGGTTCGCACTGCGCGACGGCGACCTCGTGCTCTTCGACAACCAACGAATTCTTCACGGGCGCAGCGGCTTTTCGTCCACCAGGCACGCGCGCCATCTTCGCGGGTGTTATCTCACCCGCGACAGCGTGTATTCGGAGACCGCCCTGTTGCGCCGTAGGATGGCGATCGAGGAGCCGCCTTGACAGTCACCGATGAAATTCTCGAAATTTATGCCCGGCGCGGCACCTCGGCCTATTTCGGCGAGAGCGTGTCGATGGCCGAACATGCACTGCAGGCGGCGTACTTTGCCCGCGCCGCGGCGGCCCCGCCGGCGCTGATCGTGGCGGCACTGCTCCACGATGTCGGTCACCTGGTTGCGGACGTGCCCGACGATCTTGCGGATTGGATCGATGACGCACGGCACGAGGACGTCGGCAGCGGCTGGTTGGCCGCGAGATTTCCCCCGGAGGTGTCTGAACCGGTGCGCCTGCACGTGTCCGCCAAGCGCTATCTTTGCGCGACGAACGCGCGGTATTTCTCGAGGTTGAGCGCCGCCTCCGTCGTCACGCTGAAGCTGCAGGGCGGACCGATGTCGGCGGCCGAAATCGCGCGATTCGAGAAAGAGCGCTACTGCAAGGAGGCGGTTAGAATCAGGCACTGGGACGACCAGGGCAAGGTGGCGGGGCTCGTCACGCCGCAGCTCGAGACCTATCGGCCTTTGCTGGAGCGCATCGCGAGCCAAACCCGTTGAGAACCGAAGCGCGGGTGGGATCATTTCGACGCTAAATGCTCCCCGGGGACTTCGATCCCGTGAGTCGCCGCCTGCTGTAACGTGTGCACTCTCAAGTACGCCACAGTCAGCTGCGGCAGGTTAGCCGATCGGACCGCCTCGCCTAACGCCGCCTGGTCAGAGGCGCATCTGGCTAACGGCGAGCCGTTCAGTCGAGCGATCCTACAGCCGATGGCACACCACGGAGAAAGAGCCCCGGCACGAAGCCGGGGCGCTCTGGACTCGATTTCGTGAGTCGGGCTATGGACAGGGCGGCCCGGCGTCGGTCGCGAAGGTTCCGTTATTCGAATACCAGCCATGCACCCCGTATGATGCGCCGCCAAAGAACCATGAAAAGAACGCGAGTTCCTGCAGGTGATACGTGTAGCCGTTCGGCATGAGTACGGGGGGGCATGTAAGTGCAGGTATTGCGCACGAGGGTGGCGAGTTCGGCGATGAGAGTACGCAGACTGTGCGCCGGAGTGCCGTCTGCGGTGATGTGGGTGTGGACTTTTTCGAGCGCGGAGGTTGAGCGCTTGGCTGGTGCAACCGGATCGCGCGTGACTTTGGCGGCTTGATCCTCATCGGCGAACAGCAAGGGCCGCCAGGCCTCGACTCTTTTCGAGATTAAAGGCCATGTAGAAACACTGGTTCTTTCCAAAAATCGACATCAAACGCTTCCGGCTCCAAGTCGTCCGGCGGGTGATGTCGACCTCGGGCGAGCCCAATTGCTCGCTTCATGAGTACATGCGGAAGATCTACGCAAAAAAGCTCATCCCCGGCAAATAGCGCAGCTACCGGAGCGCGGAGTTCGTTTATTTGGCTTGCACAGTCTTGTCGCCGGAGCTGCGCGTGATCACTTGGTGAGCGGTGTAGGGTGGCGGGCCTCGAGGCTTGCAAGTGCTTCTTTGTAAGTGGCGAGTCGTTGCGCCACGACTGACGGCGGAACGCAATCGAATCCGTTCGGGCTCAAAACCCCTGGCTCTTTGATCTCGGCCCAAATCCCCAGACTGCGCTCGGCCAAGGAACTCGCCTGAGTCCAGAGTTCGATGCGTTTCTCCCGCGCCAGGCTCGTGTCGGCAGCCAACGCGGCCTTTATCGCCGCCAGGCCGGCGTAGGAATCCGCGGTGGAGTAGAGCGCCTGTTCATTGGGGTGGCTAGAAGTGGCTTCCGCATTGGCCAGTGCAAGGGCGTCGTTATACATTTCGCTTGCGCTCTTGAGATCTCGGGACCGGGTGAGCATATCGGCGACGCTATTGTCGATGGCGGCATGGCGCAGGCGGCCATCTACGTTAGTCGGATCGTCGGATTGTATCTGCACGATCATGGCCAAAGCCTCCCGATAATAGAACAGGGAGTGCGCAACATCCTCGTTCCGGCGAAAAACGTCGCCCGCGACAGCATCTATTGCGGCCTGAAGGCCGCGAAATTCACTGTTATTCGGGCTGAGCTTCACCAGTTCATTCACCATGTCGATTGCCCGATTGATGGCCGAGACAGCTTCGCCCCTTTGCCCCAGTCGCGACGCCGTGTCGGCGACGTTGGCGTAGTCTACGGACAGCCCCAGCTTCGCTTTTGTATTCTTAGGATCGATGAGATTGAGCTTCTTGGACACTTCCAGAGCACGACGATCGATGGCTGCAGCGTCCTGGTAATCTCCATTTCCAGTATCGAGCGTCATCACGCGACTATAGGTCGCATCCAGGTCTTCCAACGTTTTGGTGCTCTCGGAAGCGCCGGCCAAATCCTCGAGGATCTTCAGGGCCTGCCGGGCGTAGGGAAGGGCTTCACGCCTTTGACCATCCAACTGCAATTGGTCTCCCAAACCTGTTAGCGCGACCGCCACTTGGCGCCGCGCCGCAATATCGCCCGGGAGAATGGCGACGACGCGCTCGGCAATTTCCATCTGTTTGCGTCTCAGCGCGAGCGCTGCGGAGCTATCGCCGAGATTGGCGAGATTGAAGTTTCCTCCGAGGATGTTGGCCTCAGTCTCATAGTCCGCCGCCAATTCTTTCGAGACTCTGAGGTTATTGGGATGAGCGCGGTCAGCTTGCTCACTCACGTGTACCGCGCGCTGGCTATATTCCAGCGCTTTTTTGCCGTCGCTGTTCACCAGGAGAATTTCGGCAATTAGCTGCAAGGATTCAGCCAGTCCCACCGCGTCCTCGACATTATCTGGATTCGACGCGAAGAGGCTCTGTCGAATCGCCAAAGCCTTCTCATAACTCTTGCGCGCGCCGGGCGTATCTCCGAGGTTGGCGGAATAGGGGTATCCTTGCACGTCGCCAATCCTCTTGTAGCCGGCGGCCAGCTCGCGCTGTAGAGAGCGATCACCCCTGGATTCCAGAGCAAGTCGATCCAAATATTGCAGAGCTTTCTCGACAATCAGTTTCCGCGCCGGCGTTGCTCCGGGCAGGTCCTGGATCGAGTCGTGGATGTCAAAGATCAGGGAGTTGGCCAGACTACGCACATCATCGAAGCGTTGCTGTGCGATGCGAGCTTCGCGAATGGTCACGGCCAGGGCTGTCAGCAGCATCAGAGTGACCAACAGCGCCGCGACGGCCGCGGCCTTATGCCGAACGATGAATTTCGATGCACGGTATCCGACGGTATCTTTGCGTGCAATCACCGGCAGATCACCGAGATGGCGGCGGATATCCTCCCCGAGCTGTTCGACCGACGCGTAGCGGCGCTCCGGTTCTTTGCGCAGGGCCATCAGAACGATGTTGTCCAGATCGCCGCTCAGGCGCTTGCGCAACTTCTCCGGCGAGCCTTCCCGCACCGCGCTTACCGTGGCCGGCGTGAGTTCCGGTTTATTGGTTTCCAGGGTCCCGGTCCGCAGCACCACCGCGCTCGGCCTTTCCGGCGCGAATTCGCATACCGCGCGGGAGAACGCGTCCGGAGTGCGGCTGGGCACATGATAGGGATGATGTCCCGTCAGCAACTCGTAGAGCACCACTCCCAACGAGTACACATCGCTCAGCGTGGTGATCGTCTCGCCTTGAATCTGCTCTGGACTGGCATATCGCGGCGTCAGTATCCGCAGCACTGTTGCGGTTGCTTCCAAACCTTCCACTGCCCCGGAATCGAGAATCTTGGCTATGCCGAAGTCCAACAGCTTGGGTACTCCCTCGGCGGTCACCAGGATGTTGCCGGGCTTCAGGTCCCTGTGCACGATCAATCGCCGGTGCGCGTAACCCACCGCCGAACACACCTCCAGGAAGAGCTTCAAGCGGCTTGTGATGGTCAAATTGCGATTGTCGCAATACTCATCGATCGGCTGCCCATCAATCAGATCCATCACCAGGTAGGGCGTCGCTTCCGGCCCCATACCACCGTCGAGCAAGCGGGCGACGTTGGGATGATCGAGGCTGGCCAGTATTTGTCGCTCGTTCCTGAAGCGGCTGAGGATCTGTGCGGAGCGCCGCCCCGCGCGCACCAGCTTGATGGCCACCTGCTTCTTGTATTGGTCGTCGGCGCGAATGGCGCGGTACACCTCTCCCATGCCGCCCGCGCCGATTTGCTCGACGATCTCGTAAGGTCCCAGACGGCAGCCGATCATCGGATCGGGCCCAACGTTCTCCTCGCTGAGCGAACCCGTCAATGAAGTCTCCAGAAAACCGATAGCCGATTCTTGTGCGAGCAAGGATTCGAGCTCCTCGCGCAAGTCCGGATCGTTGGTTCCAAGGTTTTCGAGATACTCTGCCCGCTCGACGGACTCGAGGGCAATCGCCACTTCCAGCTCTCGCTGGATCTGATTCCAGCGGGCCGGAGTTATCAACGGCCCTCCCGACTCAGCTCGCGGTGCAGCCACAAACGCGCCGTGGTCCACTTGCGCTTGACCGTCGCCGGAGAGATGTTCAACACCTGCGACGTATCTTCGATCGACAAACCCGTGAAAAAGCGCAATTCGACAATCTTCGCTTGCTGTTCGTCGAGGTGGGAGAGTTCGTTCAAAACGTCGTTGAGCGCGACGATATCCAGGTCTTGCTTCTGCGGGAACGCTGCGGATTCGTCAAGTGTGATACGGTAGCCGCCGTCACGCTTCGCAGCACCGCGCTCACGGGCGTGGTCGACCAGAATCTGACGCATGAGGCGAGCCGCAATACCGAAGAAGTGGGTGCGGCTCTCGACCCTAGCAGGATCTTGCCCCACCAGACGTAGATAGGCTTCGTGCACCAGAGCGGTGCTCTGAAGGGTGTGGTTGCCTCTCTCAGATCTCAGGTAGTGGCGGGCGAGTCGTTGCAACTCGCTGTACACCAGAGGCGTCAATTGCTTGAGGGCAGATTCGTCACCGGCCTGCCATTTGCTCAACAGATCGGTGACCGGCTTGGAGGAACCCGATTGCACCGCGATCCCAACCTTCCTTAGTGGTCCGCACGCTTGCCTTTAGCCTACGTCCGCCGCTGCGCTGAGTCAATGAAAATGACTACTGCCAACCCCAACGACGCGTACGCCTATTTCAAACTCGCCCAAAGCATGTGCACCGAACTCGAGGTGGTGATATCGGGCATCGAAATTCATTGTGCGGCACAAGACCGCGGTCGTCGCGGCGGTGCTGGTCACGCTGACACTCCTGACGGCTCTGGCCATTACAATTCGCGAAAGTCGCATTGCACAGCGATGCTTTGACGATGTGCGCAGTCTGGCCAACTCCCTGATCTTTGACGTCCACGACTCAATCCAGGACCTGCCCGGAGCAATTCCGGCGCGCAAACTGATTGTCGAGAAAGCTCTGCAATATTTGGATCGACTTGCTCTGGAATCCAGGAATGATCGGTCCTTGCAGCTAATTGCCGAAATTCTGCTGATGAACAGCGACAGCAAAGCTCTTCCGCAGGGGGCGCATATTCCGTAACCGTGGGCGGCAACAACCCCGCGCAGAACTGCACCGTAAGCAACGGCAGCGGTGCCGTAAGTGGGAGTGTGGTCAACATTGGCGTGGTCTGCCAGTGACACCGCGGCTGACACTACGGCGCCCCGATATCGCCCTATTTGCGAAGTGATGAGCTTTTTTGCGCAGATCTTCCGCATGCACTCATGAAGCGAGCAATTGGGCTCGCGGAGGTCACCCCCCTAATAGGAGTCAAACCATGAAAATTTCGACAATCATTGAGAGCATCCAGCAAGCGAAACGAGGATTCTCGACCGGCTTGGCTGAGCTTGTGTTTCCGACAATCGCACTGATCGGGTCGGCGGCGATCGTTACGCCCGCCTGGTCGCAGTCCTCGCCGGCTGAGGAGCTGTTCGTTATCGGGACCGACAGTCAGGTCTATGCGCACAAGCTTGACGCGAAGGGCAATCCACTGGGCGACTATTTTTTGGTTCAATCCGGCCAAGTCAGGGCTCTGGCGACGGTCGATACCGCCTCGAGTGCGGCCTCTGCCGCCGGCACCGCCGAAATCTTTGTCATCGGGACCGACAGTCAGGTGTACTTCAAGCAGTTCAACTCCGGCGGCGATGCCGCTAGCAACTACTCTCTCGTCCCAGGGCAGGTGAGCGCCATTCTCCCTGTGGCCAGTCTCATCGGCTCTGGGTCCTCCAGCTCCCTCGTGATCCAACTATTCGTCATCGGAACCGATGGTCAAGTCTATGTTCACCAATTCGACCACAACGGCAACCCAGTGGGGGGCTATGCTCCAATTCCAGGCGTAGTCAAGGCAATCGCCGCGGGGCATGCGCAAAGCGGGTCTTCACCGCTGCTATTCGTAATTGGCACGGACAGTAAGGTATACATGCATAAGTTCGACATCAATCTGAACCCGACCGGGGCTTACATACCGGTGCCCTGCATGGCGGGAGCGGCTCCATGTCCGGTGGAGGCGATCACCTCGCAAACGGGTAATCCGGTCGCCGTTGCGACTGGCGCCGACGGACAGGTTTGGGTGCAACGGTTCGACGGCAACGCAAATCCGCGTGGTAGCTTTGAAGCTGTTCAAGACGCGCCTACCATCCTGAATCAAGTGAAAGGCGTTTCGGTGAGTTCTGTTAACCCCTTCTCTGCGGGCAGCTGGCCGACATATAACCCCACCGACAGGTCATTGCTTTTCGTGATTGGAACAGACAACCAGGTGTATGAGCATCTGTTCGACGCGGGCGGTAATCCGCTGGGACAGTATGTAACCATTCCGGGTGTAATCACCGCGATTTACGCCCATCACGAGCTCTTTGCCATCGGCCCGGACCACCAAGTGATGTTGCACAAGATCGATCAGTTTGGCGCTCCTCTTGGAAGCTACATCACTATTCCGAATCAAGTTAAGGCCATCGGAGGGGAGGTATTTCTCCCACCCTTCCCGATAACGTGAGGCACGCGGGGACGTTTGTAAGTATAAGAAGAAAGTAGTAGTGGTCGGTGCGGCCGCCGGAGCCGGGCAGTGCCCCGGTTTCCGGAGGGGACCACCCCTCCGACAGCCGACCACTACTTCAGCACCGCCGCCAGTATCGCCAGTGCAGGCAACCATAGATTTTCGGGACCGCGGGGCAGCCGCGCCGACACGGCCCGGAGATGCCAGTATCTGACTGCGGGGCTTTGCGTTTCCCTGCTGAGCTTCGCCGAGAAGTCAGCCGCCTGTGACGAGGTACCCGTGCTCGGTCAGGTGAATCCAAACGTGGAGGCTGGGTCTTCCGCGAAGGCAGTGTGTCAATTGGGTGTTGTCAGGGGTAGCATCTATGCGGTTTCCGACAGTGTCGTCGGAAAAAGCGCGCAGGCGCCCGGCTGTGGACCGGGTGCGATGGCCATCAATGCGGTTACAAATCGAATTTACCTTGCTCGCAATCCAAATTGCGTTGGCGCGAACAACTTCGTCGCGGTCGTCGACGGTGCCACGTTGGCCACCACGACCGTCCCCACGGGTAACAATGCAGACGGTATCGCCGTCATGACGCTGCACGTCAGATCCTGTGCTACTCACAGCGGGCTCCGTAGTTTCGTCGCGCAGATTCAGGCCTGGCATTGCCAATTATTGAAACGCTTCGCAATCGCCCTCCTCTCGATGTATGGGGGAATGATCTTTGGGCAGTCGCCCGCCGCATTGACAACTCCCCCTTCAGACAATTCGGCGAGCCCCGCTCAATCCGAAGCCAGTCCATACAAGTGTACAGAACCTCCCTGCCAGAAAAAGCTTTTCGATATTGCCATGAAGAGGATTGCCACCCACCCTGACAACGCGTACGCCTATTTCAAACTCGCCCAAAGCATGTGCCCGGAACTCGAGGTGGTGTACGTCGATCGACCACTGGATTTCAAGCGTGCTTGCCCGGACGGCACGGCCCAGGCGCTCAACAAAAGCCTGGCACTAGCGCCGAGTCGGGGACTTGCCGATCTGGTGAAAGAGCGTTTGGAAAGAATAGCGGTGTCGTCGGGCGATACGCGCGCTACGCCGGCCGCATCAGAAACCTCGTCGACGATCAACAGTGCCGGCGCATCGCCGCAGCGGCAGACTCGGGCTGGAGTGCTGGATGGCGTTTACGTCGGCCTGAGCAGGAGTGGGAACTATCTCCATGTAGAACACAGCTTCATGTTGTTTAGTCCCGATGGCCTGGTCTACCGTGATTTGCCACAGGATGGGTTGGATGGAACGAGTGTGGCAGAACTCGCCCGCCGGCAAACCGACAAAGCTCTTGTTGGACGATACACAACGAACGGAAATCAAATCAACATCGTTTGGGGGGACTCCACCCGGGCCTCGCTCACGTTTGACAACGAAGGGGCCGAGATTGGCGGATGGAATCGCTACGTACCTGCCTGTCGATGCGATGGTGCCAGGTTCTCAGGGGTGTACCCGTTTGAAAAGAACAGCATCCTCCAGTTCTTTCCTAACGGCACCTTCTTGGATCGAGGGGCGATGGACCAGATCGTTGTACCAAACCCGAGTTTCAATCACCCGCGCGTCGGCGGCGGCACTTACATGATTCGGTACAACACGCTTTATCTGAACTACAACGATGGGCATCGATACAAAACAAGTTTCGCAGCTCCCGCGGTCGAAGTGGGTACACCGAGTTTTCGCTGGATCTGGGTCTTTGCAAACACGCTCAACGAACAGGGCCACACCTCGAGACCATAGTTGAACAGAGGCCAACAACCAGACGTTAAGCAGGCCTCCGAATGGTTCTCCTCGACCGTTGTGGAGTGCTCTGATCGAGAGCGTGTCAAAGCGACGGTCGAGTGATATTGTGAGTGACTTTCTGCGGCGTCCATCATCCTTTCGGGAGTAGGGAGGTGCGATA
>WNFR01000026.1_pt1 | contig 129936 bp, 117 predicted proteins | sample 5400221 | NCBI WGS metagenome assembly WNFR01 (sample SAMN13153357, study PRJNA577476) | soil metagenome | isolation source: 40 cm soil under Madrone tree | place: USA:California | collected 2016-06-14
CGAGCGCACGTTCGCCTGGCTGGGCAACTTCCGGCGGCTGACTGTGCGCTACGACCGTTCGCTGACGGTCTATCGCGGTTTCTTTCATATCGCTTGCTTCATGATCACCTTACGGAGGGTTTTGAAATAGCTTCTAGAACAAATTCCAGAGGAACTGATTGTAGACCTCGTGGTGGAACTGGACCTCGGGCGCCTTGACCACGGTTCCTAGAGAGCGCGGGCAACGGTCGGCTGCAGCGCGCTTCAGCTCAGCGTAGCGCGCCTTGACGTCGGCGCCAAAAAGCGTCGTGGTCCATTCAGCTTTCTCGAAATTCTCGAGAGCCGTATAAATGTTGTCCGGCAGATAGCGCTGGGCGGAGCGCAGATTCTTGATCTTAGCCGTGTCGCCATCGAGCCCGGTCTTGAAGATGGAATACATCACCATGTAGGGGTTGGCGTCGGGAGCGACGGCGCGCACTTCGGTGCGCATGCTGCGCTCGTTGCCGATAGGGATTCGCACCATGGCGCCCCGGTTGACGGGTGAAGCATTAAGCTGGTTTGGCGCTTCGAAGTGGGGATCGAGGCGGCGGTACGCGTTCACACTGGAATTAATCAGCAGGCAAATATCATTGCCGTGGCTGAGGATGCGGTCCACAAATTCCCATCCCAACTTGCTAAGTTTCTCTTCGCCCTTGGGATCCCAAAAGAGATTCTTGTTTTCCTTACTGATGGACACGTTGGTGTGCATGCCGTTGCCGTTGACGCCGACAACGGGCTTAGGCAGAAAGCAGGCGGTGAAACCCATGTTCGTTGCAACCTGGCGGCAAATAAGTTTATAGAGTTGAATCTGGTCCGCGGCGGCGACCACTTCCCCATAGCCATAATTAATCTCGAACTGAGAGGGAGCGACTTCTGGGTGGTCCTTTTCATTCTGGAAGCCCATGGAGCGCTGCACTTCCGCAGTGGTGTCAATGAAAGTGCGCAGTGGATCGCCGGGAAGCGAATGATAGTAGCCGCCGGTGTTAACGTACTCGAACTTGGCGGTTTCGTGATAGCGGCGTTCGGCGTTTGTCCCGTTAAAGAGAAAGCCTTCAATCTCATTGGCAGCGTTGAGTGTGTAGCCTTTCTTCTCGTACAGACCATCAGCGTATGCTTTCAGAACTCCGCGAATATCGGCAGAGTACGGCGAACCATCCTTATCAATGACGTGGCCGAAGACGAGAACTTTGCCGGAGCCAAAGACGTCGGCAGGCGCCCAATAGAATGCGCCCCAGTCCATGCCGAGCCGGAGGTCGCTCTCGCGCTGCGCCGTAAAACCGCGGATGGATGACCCATCGAAGGTCAGATTGTCCCAGCTCTTGATGAGAAACTTCTTGTCATAGTCGAGCATGTGCAAACGGCCTTCGAGGTCGCTGAAGAGGACCGTGACTGCCTTGATGCGCTTCTCATCGGTCAGATACTTGATGCGCTCTTCCTGGATTTTGTGAGGGGCGACGCGGTTTTTGCGCTGCTCTTTGGCCTTCAGATTGAGCTGTTCGAGCTCGTCATAGGATAACGACAGAAAATTACGCAGTTCAGTCGACATGAATCTCCTCAAAGTTAGTGATAACAAAATTGGGCGGCAGAAACTGAGGCATACAACCAGGAATCATGAGGACGTAGCGTAGCGCGAGGGCGCGCGGAGCGTCAATCCAAAGAAATGATTTAAAGAATCGAGAAAATTGCTTTCCACGGTGGCAAAGAGCCTGACCTGTTGGAAGACGGAGAGCGGGATTTCACCGGGGCGCGAGAAAGTGCGCCCCGATGGCTGGACGAAAAGACGGGTTAGCGGCCCGAGGCGTAACTCGCGCCAGTTGCCGTCGTGCCGGGAATGGTGATGGTGCTATCCATGCGCACGAGCATGCCGGTTTTCGCTGGCAAATCCACTTCCTTGCCCTTGCGTGCCACGACATAGACCGCACTGCCGGCAAGGCCGAGCCCGAAACCGCGGGCAGCATGGCTGAAGATTGCGCCGATCAGCGTGCCGCCGCCGCTGCCGATGGTTCCGGCAACAACATCGCCTTTAATGTCGTGTTTTTGTTCGACGACCTGGCCTTCCGTTATCTTCACGTCTTTCCGCTGACGGCTATCGCCGTCATTTGTTGTCGGCTTCTGGATGGCGAGCAAACTCATCTGAACGGGGATGAGGCGGCTGTCAATTTCGATCGAGCGGAAAGAAAGGTTTAGATAAGCCTCGCCACGGAACAGGGAAAAACGGCGCGCTTTGTTGATTGTGGTGACGACGCCGCGGACGCGCGTGCCTGCGGGAAGCAGAAGCTGATCACCGATTGCGACGGGTTCGGTGACGATGGCCATGATGGGGTCGCCATCCTTCGCCGCGCCGGTGCTGATATCCGTGAGCAGTTGCAGACGAATCTGAGTTCCCTGCAAAAGCTGGCGCGGCTCGGCAAAAACGGCGGGAGCGGCGAGAGAAACCGCGAGTACAGCAACCAACACAACACGAACTGCTTTCATCGAGAAGTCCTCCTGCCTGCACGGTGCGTGCAGGTTGGCCCCGTAACGTGGGGTGTGCCGCTGGCGCTAGCGGGCCCTGCGCCGCTGCGGGCGGCAACAAGGAGCACGGGGAGGAAAATCCGTCCACGACTAGAGTACTCGAATTTGCGCAAGCGTCCACAGAAAATTACTGGTGTTTCTAAACTGTGAAGCAGGTCGTGCCGGCAAAGAAATGGATTTTATTCCGGCAAGCTCGGAAAATTTGGAGCGGCTTTGTTCGCGTTCGCGGCGCTGTGTTAGAATTTTTGTCTGCAGTTGCGCGGCCAGATGCTTGGAATTGGGGCGCGACTGCCGGAGCGTGGAACTTCGGGCTCTGTGCAACGAGGTCCCGCGAACCCCGCCAGGCCCGGAAGGGAGCAACGGTACCGGGAATGCCTCGGGTGCCGCAGATCACCCGAGGTTCCTCGCATCGAGAAAGTTTTCAGTCCTCAGTTGTCAGCCATCAGTAAAAAGATACAATGCGCAGCGAGTTCGACTGAAGACTGAGAACTGAAAACTGACGACTATACCTATGACCTACCAAGTCATCGCACGAAAATATCGTCCACAAACATTTCGGGATCTTGTCGGACAAGAACACGTGACGGAAACACTCGCGAACGCGATCAAGAACAATCGCGTGGCGCACGCGTACATTTTTTCCGGCGCGCGCGGCGTGGGGAAAACTACGGCGGCGCGAATTCTGGCGAAGGCGCTGAACTGCGTGAAAGGGCCGACGCCGGATCCTTGCGGCGAGTGCGATTCGTGCAAGGAGATTGCGGCGGGAACTTCGCTGGATGTGATTGAAATTGACGCAGCGTCGAATCGCGGCATTGATCAGATTCGCGAATTGCGGGACATGGTGCGGTACGCGCCCGCGGCAGCGCGCAGCAAAGTGGTGATCCTCGACGAAACGCACATGCTGACGGACGAGGCGTCGAATGCGCTGCTGAAGACTTTGGAAGAACCGCCCGAACGCGTGATTTTCGTGATGGCCACGACGCAGCCGGAAGATTTGGTGGACACGATTCGTTCGCGTTCGCAGCATTTTCATTTTCGCGCGCTGACATTCAACGAAATCGCGGGACGCATTGAGGAAATCGCGCGCAAGGAAGATTTGAAGATTGAAGCAGGCGCGGTGAGCGTCATCGCGCGGATGGCGGAAGGAAGTTTGCGCGACGCCCTTTCGTTTCTGGAGCAGGCGCGCGCGTACTGCGGCGACACGATTGCGGATAAAGCGGCGCGGGAACTTTTTGGCGTCGTCCCGGAAGATGCGCTGAATGAATTGGTCGAAGCGATCGCGGCCGGTTCGGCGGAACGCGCACTTGGCCTGGTTCACACGTTTCAGAAAGAAGGGCGCAACCTGCAGCATTTTTGCCGTGAAGCCGTGCGGCACATTCGCAATCTGCTGATTGCGCGGGTGAGCGGCGCGGATTCGGATTTGATTGCCGCAACGCCGGATCAACGCCCTGCGATTGCAAAGGCTGCGGCGCTTTTCAGCGAAGAAGATCTGACGCGATTTTTCCAAATTCTGTTGCAGACAGATGATGACTTGCGGCGTAAGCCCGACCCTCGCGTGCATCTGGAAATGGGTTTGTTGCGTTTGATCAACGCAGGGCGATTGGCTCCGCTCGAAGAACTGCTTGCGGAATTGCGCGGCGGTTCGGCAAGCGGAATTTACAATGCAGCGGCGCGGAGCGCCGTTTCAGCTGCGCCGGCGATTCCCGCAAAGCGCGAAATGGCCAGTGCGGCAGCAGTAGGAGCGTCTTCGACCACGTCACGCGAGACTGTTCCGCCGAAGCGCGAATTTATTTCACCACGCGAATCTGTTACAGCGCCAGAGCCGGTGCGTGAAATTCCAAGTGAGCCGGTCAAGAATGCCGAAAAAGAAATTGCAAAAGTTGCCGCAGAAGGCTTGAGCGAAGCACAGGTGCTGGAAATTCGCGCGGCGATTCAGGCGCAAGAGAAATTTTTGGGCGAACTTGTCGAGCACGGACATCGCTGGGAACTCGACGGCGCGGAATTGCGAATTTATTTTGCTACGGAAAAGCGTCCGTTCGCGGAAATGATCGAAGGGCGCGAGACGATCGAGAGGGTGCGTATCGCTTCGAGCAAAGTACTAGGGCGTGCGGTTCGTGTGTGTGCTAGGATTGAAAATGTCGCGGGAAATGTTGCGCCGCAGGCAGGGGACACGCAAGCGTTACGAGCGCAATTTGAACGCGACCCGATGGTCAAATCCATGCTGCAACGCTTCGGAGGAAAAATTTCCGAAGTGAAGCGGCCTGTGAATTAAAGACTGCAGGGGTGAACAACCATGGAAGTCGGCGCTCTCCAGCAGATGCTCACGCGATTGCGGCAAGTGCAGGAAGACTTGCAGCGGCAAGTGAACCAGGTTGCGGTCGAAGCTTCGGCCGGCGGCGGCATGGTCACCGTGAAGATGAACGGGCAGAAGCAAGTGCTGGAAGTGAAGATCGAGCCCGCAGTTTTTGCGGACAAAGACCAGGAAATGCTGCAGGACCTGGTGCGCGCCGCAGTAAATGAAGCTTCCCGCCGCGTGGACGAAGAACTCGCGAATCAAATGAAAAGCCTTGCCGGAAATATTCCCGGCGTTCCCGGATTGAAAATCCCGGGGTTGTTTTAGTTTCCTCCTTACTAATTCTTAGCTTCCGCCTTCGACACATCAACTGATTGTGTTTGAGTGTTTTCATCCTGTCGCGGATTGATTGTCAGTGAATCAAGAATGCTTTCGAGTTTTTGTAGGACGGCCTGGTTGTTCACCTTTTTGAGGCCGTCCATGGACCCGTAGCCTGCGGTGGCGATGCCGTAGCCGATTTCGTAGCAGGATTCTTCCGAATAGCCATGCCAGTAAGTTCCGGAGTATTGGTGCATGCTCGCGGCTGCGCTTTCTTTTCTTCCGTGGAATTCGATGCCGTCAATCTTGCGAGCGAGCCATGGAGTCCCATCACCTTCGGCGGAGACGAATTCAGCGCATTGCGCTTCGGTGACGTTCGGGAAAACGCTGACGGTGAAGAATGCGTTTACAAAATCGGTGCCGGGATGCGCACTGCGCGGAACTTCAATTGTTGCGAGGCGCATCCCACCGGGTGATGAAAATTCCATGCGAATTTTGCCAAGGTAGCCGAGGCCGCGATCCATATCCGGTAAATCGCCTTCGTGCAGGTCATAGTTCTTTGGGAAATCGAAGGAAACGCCGTATACGTCGTCAGTGAATTGACGCGAGGTTTCGTGCTTCTGCTGACGCTTCTCGATGGTGAGTTGCCGTCCCGAAAGTACATGCGAGGCGGGCCGAACCTCCGCGTTGCCAAGGGCCGCGACTTTGGCTGCGGAGGTTTTTGCTTTGGGAAACGTTGCGTCGCTTGACTGGACGGGAGCGCGGCGCGAGCAGCCCGCAGTTGCGATCATGATGGCGGCCAGGTAGAGCAGCACTAGGAGGACGCCATATTTGAGTTCCTTCTTATCGAGTTCCTGTTTCCAATCGAGTTTTGGCCGAGGCATAAATGACTCCTTGCTTCCATGCGGAGAAGGAGCAGTGCCGAGGCCATTTTCTAACTGATTGAGAAGACGAAGGATGATTTCAGGGGCCACGTGGCCAATCGTGTGTGAGCCAGCGCGCTCTGTGTCTGGGTTGTGACAGATTCCGGAGCTGTTGAGGCTCCCTACACCCACACCCCGGTTGTTTTGCGCAAGAGTGCGGAAACTATACAAGACAAGGAGGTTAAGCTGTCACTCCTTGCAAGAGAGTGCGACAAGAGTGCGCAAGCCCTTGAAAGAGAGAGCGAGCAAATCCAGCTACACTTTCACTTGAAATCAGTATACCGGATTCGTTAGCTAACTTCAGGGGAAATACGCTCGATTTGGGCGCCGGCGAGGACCTCAATCGGGGAACCTTCGGCGATATATGCTGAATCCGGAGGGCGGGACAATATCTCGGCCAGATCCTGTCCATAGAGTGCAGTGGCGTCGCCCTCAAAACGTGCTTCGGAAGCTACCTGCACGCTCCAAGGGACGTGGGTGACGTGATATTCGAGCGTGCGGCCGGACTTCTGGCGAGAATATCCCCAATAATGCTCGGTAATGTATTGCTCAAGACTGTTTTCCGCCGGCAGTTTCGAGGCTACCTCGGAGCGAGCGAAGAGACGCGACCAATTGCCTCGATGCCTCCAGGAGTATTCGACTTCCGTCTTATCTCCAGTGGAGACGACCCTGTGTTTCGTGGGAAGCGACACATAGTTTTCGCCGTAGACCAAACGCGCGGTGAGGGCGATCGCCGGCTTCGGCACAGTCTCCTTGATGAAGACGACGCCGCGGCGAAGTTTGCCTCCGACCGCGCGATGAACGTAGAAGCGGAGATTTATTTCTTCGAAATCACGGTGAAACGGGACGGAGAGCTTTCCCCAGAGTTTGGTTTTGCAAAAGCGGAAACCAACGAGGCTAATATAGGTCTTTCCCTCAAAGGAGCCGAGCGTAGTTCCTTGCGGAACAAATGGCTGGAGCAGCGAACGATGAACTACGTAGTTCAATAAAACGAGATCGCACCATTCCGCGGTGAGGAAGATATTTTTGCTATCCGTCATAGGCGATGTTTTTCGCAATTAGTTTAGCCGCGAGACGGATTGCGCGCTGCGGCGGTTTGCGCGTGGATGCGGGGTGTGCTACACACAATACATGCCTGATTTCGCAGCTCCTGTCGAACGCCTCATCGATGAACTAAAGCATCTCCCCGGGATTGGCCAGAAAACCGCACAGCGGCTGGCGTTTCATCTCCTGCGCGCGGCGCCGGAAGACGCGCTTGGACTGGCCGACGCGATTCGCGATGCAAAAGAGAAGATTCGCGAGTGCTCCGTGTGCAGCAACATCACGGACGCGGATCCTTGTCTTTACTGCACCGGCGCGAATCGCAACAAGCACCTGATCTGTGTGGTCGAGGAAGCGCACAACATTCTGGCGATTGAAAAGACACGGACGTTCAGCGGCATGTATCACGTTTTGGGCGGGTCGTTGTCGCCGCTGCAGGGTCGCGGGCCGGAGCAGTTGAAAATTAAGTCGCTGATCGAACGGCTGAAGGGCGCCAGCGTTGAAGAAATTATCATTGCGACGAATCCCACTGCGGAAGGTGAAGCGACGGCGGTTTATCTTTCGAAGCTGCTGAAACCGCTGGGCGTTCGCGTGACGCGTATCGGCGTCGGAATTCCGGTCGGCGCGGACCTCGAATACGCGGATGAAGTGACCATGCTCAAGGCGCTTGAGGGACGGCGGGATTTGTAGTTGAGAACCAAGCCCGCTTGGATGGCTGTCTAGCAAGGGCCGTCTCGGAAGACGGCCCCTACAACTACATGGCCCATCTGTGCTGGTAGTTTTTGTGAAATTTTCACAGACTGCCCTACTAGATAATTTGCGCAATCGGGTATAAAGTCCGAAGTCTACGAAGAATGTCCCCGCGCTGTGACCCCTCGCTAAGGGCGTGGGTTACCCCTCGCTAAAAAGCGCTCGGGGTAAAAAGGAGTTGCGCTATGGCCGGTTTGGCGCACTACATGAGCCAGTACGATCACGAGCATCATTCAGGCTGGAACAAGCTGTTGCATGCGATTGGTATCCCGCTGATCTTCGCAGGAATAGTTCTCCTAGTGCTGAGGCACTGGAGCTGGGGTACTGGAAGTTTTCTGGGAGGCTGGGCACTACTGTTTTTAGGTCATCGCATCGAGGGCAACAATCCGGCGTTCTTCCAAGGTCCAATTTATCTCCTAGTTGGGCCCATCTGGGTAGCGAAAGAAGCATGGTCGTTCCTATTCCCCGGGGCTGCCAATGACGGGCCGAAAGAAGAGAAGCGAACAGCCTCGTAAGGCAAAGAAAAGATTAAGGATATTAGGCACGGCGGCAACCCCCCATGGACGAATTTGGCAACGGTATTGCCGATGATTCCCCTGAGATGGTGTCAGAGGGCATGACCAACGCAAGCACGGAACTACGCAAGCGGCGTAGTACGCGCATCGTGCAAGCTGTGCCGCTCGTGGTGACGGGTGTGGACGCGCTCGGGCGCCCGTTCATGGAGCGCACGTCCAGCCTGATCATCAACTGCCACGGCGCCCGCTACCAATCGAAACACTACGTTCTGAAGAACATGTGGGTGAAGCTGGAGATTCCGCACCCGGAATCCGGCCAGGCACCGCGCACGGTGCGGGGACGCGTGGCGTGGATTCAGCGCCCGAGAACGGTGCGGCAGCTTTTCCAGGTTGCGCTGGAACTTGAGATTCCTGGCAACGTGTGGGGGATCGCATTTCCGCCGGAAGACTGGTTTGGGTTCGACCCTGACGCCGAACAGCACCGCACCGTAAATCTGACTTTGGAGCCGACGCCGGCTGATTCCTCTGCGGCGCTGAATAGCGAACAGGGCATGCCGCCGATTGAAACGGAATTACCGCCCCCTGCAGTAGGGACGGACAACGTGCGCGTCTTCCCTGCCCCGACTAGCGCGACGGATGCGTCCCTGCAGCTCGCGAGGCAAATGACGCGACTCGTGGCGGAAGCGAAACAGCAGATTCATTCGACAGCTCACGAAGTCGTGTCGCAGGTGGTTGCCGCCGAACAGCGGATCGCGTTCGAACAGTGGGAACAGAAGTTTGCTGCGGCTCGGGCGGAAGTTTCGAATGAGGCGGATCGTGCCGTCGAGCGAATTCAGAAGGAAATTGACGAGCGCACGCAGACCGCGCACGCGGCTGCAGCCGAGGGACTGAAAAACGATTTGCCGGGATGGGTTGCGCCGCAGCTCGAGCGCGTAACGCAGGAATTGACCGGGCGGATCGCGGACGCTGGAACGGCGCAGGTCGCACAACAAGATCAGCGGCTTGCGGAATTGAGCCAGCGAGTTTCTGATCTATTGCGGCAGCTTGAAGAGACCGGGGACCGGCTGAATCAGCGCGCAACTGAAACCGACGCGCGGCTTGCGGAGCGCGTGGAATCAGCAGCGCGCGCAATCGAAGAAGTGGCGCGGCAAAAAGAAGAAAGCACCGGCGCAAACCGAGAGAGTCTTGGCGTGGAAGTGGGACAGGCGCGCGAACAATTGCATGCCACCGTTGCGGAAGCGAAATCGGCGCTGGAACAGCACGTGGCAGAGCACGTTGGCGGCGCACAGGCACGGCTCCAGGGCACTGCCGACGACGTTGTCAATTCTGCTCAAGAGCGCATCGCGGCAAACCTGCAGGAACATTCCAACCGGCTCCTGGCCCAGGTACACGAAAACCTCGCGAGCGAAGCAGCGCGGCATGTGACCGGCTTTCAGGAAGCGGCGGGGAGGGCTTCGGGCGAAGTGGAACAGCGGCTGCAACAATTGCGCGAGGCGGCCCAGGGTGAAGCGGGACAGTTAGACGCCGCGATTGGGCGTGCTAACACGACCATCGAAAATCTGGATCAATTCCTGCCGCGCGTGGCGAGTTTGCAGCAGCAGGCGCTGAACGAATTCCAAAATCAGCTCGATGACGTGCTCTCACTGCATCGCAATGAACTGCACCGCCGCAGTGAGTCGCTCTATGAAGAGTTGAGCACGCGCATGAATCTTTCCTTCGCGGCCGCGGGGCAGGACGCGCTGGCGCGCTTCGACGAGCAAGTGCGAACCGTCATTGAACCGCACATAAATGCGACCAACGAGGCAGTGCACCGGCTTGCAGGCGGGCGTTCGCTGCTCGATGCGGCCCTGACGCTGCAGCAGGACCGCATTCGAAACACGGCGGACGAGGCATTTGCGGAATCGCTTGGGAGATTCCGCGAGAATCTTGGCGGAGTAGAGCAACTGCTTCATGAATCGGTGCAGAAAATCACCGCGCAACATTTAACCGAACTGGAAGGACGCGCGGGCGACGTGCGGCACCAGACTGTGGACGAAATGCACAAGTCCGCGGAATGGTACGAAAAGAAAGTGCAGATGCAGATTTCTGGCCTGACCGAACGCGCGGTGGAACACGCCGGCAACCAGCTTCGCGAAAAAGCGGGAGAGGTTTCCGCAGTTTTTGCAAGCGAACTGGATCATTCGAGCCGCAGCTTTGTGCAGCATACGCAAACGCAGATGGAAGAAGTGGTGCGCGATGCGTTTGACCGGGCACGGGCCCTCTTTGCCGAGGCTGCGGACACGACTTCCGCCGCGTTCACCGATGAAATTCAGCGGCACGGCCGCGAAGAGCTGCAAGGCTTCAGCGAAGTCGTGCACGACACTGCTTCCGCTTCGTTTGCGCAACTTCAGGCGAAGCGTGCGGAAATCGTGCAACAAACAAACGCCGAGCAGGAAGAATTCTTGCAACGTTTTCGCGGCGCACTTTCCGGCGCGCTGGAAACCGGCATCAGCGAGACGCGGGAAAAAGTGCAAGCGGGTTTCGCACCGCTGCTCGACTCCTGGAAACAGGCGACCGAAACGCATCAGGAGGAAATGCGAAAGAATTACGCGCTCGTGAGCGATCAGGCCGCGGAGCACTACCGCGGTCGCCTCGAGAACGTTTCGAATTCCTGGATGGTGGCGACTGTAACGACTTTGGACAAGCAGGCACGCGACATGATGGCCAACATTGCGGTTGAGGCCGAAGGCAAGATGCGCGAGACGTGCTCGCAAGTTTTCGAGAGCCTGGGCGACACTTTGAAGGAACGTTTGCGGCAGCTTGCGGATAATCCGTCGAAGGCGAAAGACGCGCACGCTTAGGTCAGCAGCGGCGCTTCCTGCACGGCAAACCGAATCCCGTTATAATTGAATATCCATGGCCAACCGAGCCTATTTGCGCGTATGGACGCGCGATTTTTCCGAAGCCACGATGATTGCGGAGTTTGCGCGCTTTCTGACGACGGCGCCGCTCGCCGAGTCGCGGCAGTATTTTGACGAACTCGTCGTGCAGCCAATCGATCCCACGGAACCTCCAGCGGCCGAGTGGGACGTCCATGACGGAACGTATGGCGCGCCGGAGGCTGCGGCGCTCGCTGCGCAGCATTTGAATGCCGACACTGCGTATATTGTTTACGCAAAGTGGGATCTGTGGACCTTCGACACCGACACGCTGAAGTGGAAGCGTGGGCCGCAACCGCTCGTTCTCATTTGCAACGGGCCTGAATATGACGGCGGCGTGGCGGTTAGCGAGGGGCATTTTGTTGCCGACCTCGGTTTCGAACACTTGTTCACCGGGCACGGGGGCATTCTCGCGCCGGCCGCCGCTTCGAATCCGTTTGACGGCTCCGACCATCCCATCGAGAAGACCTTTCGCAGCTGGATGAGCGTGGAGGCAAATCGCAAGGAATATGCCGGAAGGACGCGCGAGAACATCCAACATTTAATGAATTGGGTGGAGGCGGTTTCGCGGGCGTTGCCGGTTGACCGGAGCGAGTTGTGGAGCGAAGGGGAGGAAAACTTTGAGGCGCGCCTCGACGCGATTCTGGCTCTGCGGTAGTGCGACAGTCGTCTCGCTGGCTGTTGTAATGAGCCTAGCGGCTCATCTCCAATCTGAGAAACAAGTTTCACCAAAGCGTGCGAATGAACTTTCTTTGGGTGGACTTCAGCCGGGACGGGATACGTTGAAGGCGGCAAGAAGATCCTACAGGCACTTAGATTCGCAGCCTAACGACAATGCTGCCTTTGTTCTGCGTAACCCTTGCTATAGAAACGATCTCTTCCTGGAGGCAGACTCAACTGGACATATTAGAACGCTTCGCTTGGCAGATAACGGCTCTATGGCGATTGTTGACTGCTATACGGAAGGTCCAAAACGCCCCCCGTTGTTGGCCACAGGTAGGGGACTTTCCACTTTTGATTCTGCGTCCAAAGTGATCGCGCTATATGGCAACCCCGACTCGCGGAGTCCTAGCACGAAGAACGGTCAACCGCTAGAATTGCTGTACTACGCCTTTGACTGGGCGGGTCCGGACGTGCCGCAGGTCATGGAAGTGGTCTGCACGGCTCCCAAAGACGGTAGTAGCGGGCGCGTTGTGGAAATTACCCTGGCGGCAGGCAGCCTCTAATGAAAATTTCTCCTTTGCAATGCGTAGATGCTCACGAGTGGGAAGTTCTGCCGTCCTGTAGTAAGGGAAGGCGCGCCAATCCCCCTTGCACAAGTTATTCGTCGAAGGTGGCGGGAATGCTCCTTGTCGCCGCGGCGCTGGTGGTGGGTGCGGGCTGCGATTCGTCCCAGACGCAATCGTCCACGGCGCAAACCGCGGCAAAGCCGGCGGAGCCTGCTGTTCCCGACGACGTGCAATCGGCTGCAGACGCTTTCCTGGGAAAAGAGACGACCGTGTTAACGTTCGGCGACCTGGCTAAAACGGGAACGCGGCAAATGCTGGCGGCAAACGTGGTGCCGAAAACGCCGAAGAATAGTCTGCCGGGAACGATTGTGACGCGCGCCGTGCTCGCGGAAGAATCGAAGGGAAACTGGCACGAACTGGTGCGTTGCGACGAACACTTGAAAAACGAAAAGGGCTACCTAGGCGGCTCTCCCATCGAGCCCGTCGCCGGCTGGCGCGTGCAGTTTGAGCAAAATGCGATCGAAGGCTTCCATTTATATTTGACGCCGGTGAAGGGTACGGATGATCCGCACGTGTTGCCGCTAGCGGTGCGCTGGAATCCGGCGGTGAAACGTTATCAAACGCTTGACCGCAATTACGAACATTTTGTGCCTGAGGCCGCTTCGCTCGGCCCGGCGAGGTCTCATTTCTAATGAGTGCTCCGGCTAAAACTGAAAAGCCGAAGAAAGATCTGAGCGGGCTGATGCCGTATTTGGGCCGCTACCGCAGCCGAATTGTTATTGGCCTGTTCAGCGTTGTGCTCATGGCCCTGCTCGGCAATGTGATTCCGCTCGCGACCGGCGTTATCACGGACACACTACGCGGGGATCCGGTTCCTTTCCAGCACGCAACCAACGCGACGCAACCAGAGTCTCATCCACTCACCTCGCCAGCGTTAAGCGGCTTAATTCCCTACTATGCGCCTAGCAGCCGGTACACGCTGGGAATCTACTGTCTGCTAATCGTCACGGTTGTGATTCTAAAAGGCTTGCTCTCTTTCGGCGCACGATGGGTTTTGATTGGCGTATCGCGCGACATTGAGTTCGACATTCGGAACGGCTTGCTGAAGCGCCTGCTCCTGCTCGAGCCGGAATTTTACGTTCGCAATCGCACCGGCGAGTTGATGTCCCGCGCGACGAATGATTTGAACGCCGTACGCATGGTGCTCGGCCCGGGCATCATGTACAGCGCCACAACGATCGTGACCATGATTCTCGCCATCGCAGTCATGATCACGCTTTCTCCGACGCTGACGATTTGGGTGCTGCTGCCTGCGCCGATTGTGGCTGTCGCGGTTTGGTTCTTCGGCAAAACGATTCACGACCTTTATGAAAAAATTCAGGCCGCGCTCGCTACGTTGACCGCGAAGGTACAAGAGAATCTCTCCGGCGTGCGCATCATTCGCGCTTACGCGCAGGAAGAAGCGGAAACCCGCGGGTTCGATGAGCCAAACCGCGAATACGTCTCCCGCAACATAAAGTTGATCCGCACGTGGAGCATGTTCATGCCGTCGCTGTCGGCGATGATCGGCACAACTTTCCTGATTGTGCTCTGGCAAGGCGGACATCAACTCTTGCGCGGGCAAATTTCTCTTGGCGCGCTGATTGCTTTCAACGGCTACCTCGCGCAACTCGTCTGGCCGATGATCGCACTCGGATGGGTTACGAACATTTTTCAGCGCGGCGCGGCGTCCATGGGCCGCCTGAATTACATTTTGACGGCACAGCCGGGTATTGACGATCGCGGATCAACAATTTCCGCCGCAGTCATGCCGAAAGGCGAGATCGAATTTCGGGATTTGACGTTCGCGTATCCCACAACCCTTGCCGGAAATTCCGCGAATGGCAAAGGCTCCGCAAACGGAAATGGCAAGCATGCCGTTTTGCGCGACATTAGTTTGAGCGTGCCAGCCGGCTCAACGCTCGCGATTGTCGGACCGACGGGCAGCGGGAAGACCACTCTTGCCGCGCTCGTCGCGCGCCTCTGGGAAGCTCCCGACGGAACGGTACTTCTTGACGGGAAGCCGCTTCGCGAATGGCCACTCACTACGTTGCGCCGCGCCATTGGCTACGTTCCGCAGGACACCTACCTCTTTGGCGAAACAGTCGGCGGCAACATCGCGTTCGGTCTTTCGGAAATTGACGACGCACGGGTTCGCGAAGCGGCAGAAATCGCGAACCTCGACGGAGATGTGCAAGGCTTCACCGAAAAATACGAAACGATGGTGGGCGAGCGAGGCATCACGCTTTCCGGCGGACAGAAGCAGCGCACTGCCATTGCTCGCGCCGTGGCGCGCGATCCACGTATTTTGATTCTCGACGATTCCCTTTCCAGCGTGGACACGCAGACGGAAGAGCGTATCCTGCAACGTCTTCGCGGCGTGATGGACGGCCGCACGACGATTTTGATTTCTCACCGAACTTCTACTGTGAAGGATGCGGACCAGATTGTTGTCCTCGTGGATGGCGGCATCGCGGAATGCGGCACGCACGACGAACTGCTGTCGCGCGGCGGTTACTACGCGGATCTTTATCAGAAGCAGCTTTTGGAAGAAGAGCTCGAACGCGCATGAGCAACATTCACGAAGAAGAGGCACTCGGCAAAGCGTACGACTCGCGCTTAATGCGGCGGCTTTTGGCTTACATGAAGCCCTATCGCTGGAGCGTCGCGCTCGCGCTGGGCATGGTTGCGATTGTCACGCCTCTTGAACTCGCTCCGCCCTGGTTTTTCCAGCGTGCGATTGACAAGTATTTCGTGCCTGCGGCGAACAAAACCATCGCGGAAACTGCCGCGTGGCATGGAATCGGCTGGCTTAGCCTGATTTTTCTGGTCGTGCTTGCGGCAGACTTTCTCGCACAATATCTGCAAATTCGCATCATGCAGCGCGTCGGCCAGAACACCATGTACGACATGCGCAAAGGAATTTTTGCGCACCTGCAGCGTTTGCCGATGAGCTATTTCGACCGCAATCCGGTGGGACGTCTCGTGACACGGGTGACGACGGATGTTGACGCTCTGAACGATCTATTCGCCGCGGGCGTCGTCACGATGATCAACGACTTTTTCCTACTCGTGGTGCTGGCCATCTTGTTGTTGGCGATTGATTGGCGGCTCGGTCTCGATACGTTGGCGATCCTTCCGGGCATCCTCATCGTCACAATGATTTTTCGCAACTATGTCCGAGACGCGAATCGCCGCATTCGCACGGCCATTGCGCGCATCAACGCGTTCCTGCAGGAATACATCGCCGGCATGAGCGTCGTGCAGCTCTTCAATCGCGAACAAAAGGCGATGCAGGAATTTGAAAAACGCAATCGCGACAACATGCTGGCCTGGCGGGACGCGATTCTTGCCTACGCACTCTTTTATCCGGCAGTGGAATTCTTGAGTTTCGCCACCATCGCGCTCATCTTCTGGGCGGGCGGTGTTCGTATCTTGCACGACGGCCTCACGCTTGGCGTGCTCACGGCATTTACCATGTGGGCGCAGCGGTTCTTTCGCCCGATTCAGGACCTCAGCGAGAAATTCAACATTCTGCAGTCGGCGATGGCGGCGAGCGAACGCATCTTCAAATTGCTTGATGAACCTGTGACGATCCAGTCCTCGCAGCAAGCGGTGCACCTCGAAAACCCGCGCGGCGAGATCGAATTTCGGAATGTGTGGTTCAGTTACAAGCTGAGCAGCGAACCGGGAGACGATGACTGGGTTCTGCGCGATGTGTCCTTCCGCATGTCGCCCGGGCAAACGTTCGCCATCGTTGGCCACACCGGCGCGGGGAAAACCACGCTCATTTCGTTGCTGCTTCGCTTCTATGATGTTCAAAAAGGGCAGATTCTGCTGGATGGAAAAGACATCCGCGCGCTCAACTTGCAGGATTTGCGGCGTCATTTTGGAATTGTGCTGCAGGATCCATTCCTCTTCACGGGCACGATCGAAACCAACATTCGCCTGGGCACACCCGGAATCGAACGCAAAGACGTCGAGCACGCGCTGCATGAAGTCGGCCTAGCGGAGTTCATTCATTCACTGACCGACGGAGCGGACACCGTCGTCAACGAGCGGGGCTCGACGCTTTCCGTTGGCCAGCGCCAGCTCATCAACTTCGCGCGCGCTCTTGCGCACAATCCGCGCTTCCTGATTCTGGACGAAGCTACGTCCAGCGTGGACACGAAAACCGAATTGCTGATTCGCGAGGCGCTCGACCGGCTGCTTACCGGCCGCACGGCGCTCGTCATCGCGCACCGCCTCAGCACGATCCAACACGCCGACCGCATCCTCGTCTTCCACAAAGGCAAGCTGCGCGAACAGGGTGATCATCAGGAGCTTCTTGCAGAGCGCGGAATTTACTATCGGCTCTACCAGCTTCAATACAAGGAGCAGGAGCTGCACCTTCCCGCAAACGCTGGTGACGCCGCTTCCCTTTCCGCTCTGCCATCTCCGCAGCCGGCAAGCGACTAAACTTTCTTCTTTTCTATGCCGCCAACAAAAATTCTGCTTTCCGCGGGCGAAGCGAGCGGAGACATGTATGCCGCGCGCCTTGCCGCCGAGCTGAAGAAGCGAGCGGACGTGGAAATTTTCGGCATGGGCGGAGCGCAAATGCGCGCCGCGGGCGCCGATGTCATCACCGACTACTCCGAAGTATCCGTTCTCGGCGTCACGGAAATCCTGAAGCATCTTCCGCAGCTGCGACGCGCAATGCGCAATCTCGTTTCGCAAGCGCGCGCGCGAAAACCCGCGCTGGCCATCCTAACGGATTTTCCCGGCTTTCATTTGCGTCTAGCCCGCAAGTTAAAGCCGCTTGGCGTAAAAAACATCTATTACATTTGTCCGCAGTTCTGGGCCTGGCGGCCGTGGCGGGCAAATCTGGTGCGCAGGCGCTTTGCCCTGGCGTTCTGTATTTTTCCATTTGAAGAGAAGTTTTTTGGGGATGCCGGAGTACCGGTGAAATTCATCGGCCATCCGCTAGTTGGCGAAGTCCGCGCGACGCTCTCGCGCCAGGAGTTTGCCGCCAAGCACGGCCTCGATCCCTCGCGTCCCACGATTGCGATTCTGCCGGGAAGCCGCGCGGGCGAAATTGCCCGCCACCTGTCAACCCTGCTCGAATCCGTGCGCGCGCTCGATCGTCGGAATCCTGGAGGCCACAATTTCGTGCTGGCGCTCGCCGCGGACACCGACGTCACACTTGTGAAACGTTCGCTTCCGCAATCGGCAGGTCCTGCCCTCGTTCTGGGCGACACCTACAACGCTCTTGCCGCTGCTGATGCGGCAATCATTTGCAGCGGCACGGCCACGGTCGAAGCCGCACTTCTCGATGTTCCGATGATCGTCGTGTACAAAGTCTCAAAACTTACCGCCTTGCTCGCCAGGCCTCTAATTCGGACAAGGTTCTTCGGCATGGTCAATCTCATCGCTGACCGCGAAGTCGCTCCCGAACTGATCCAGGAGAATTTCGAGCCGGAAAAGATTGCCCGCGAAATTCAACGGCTTTTGGAGCCGGCGCGATCAGCCCAAGCCCGGGCGGAGCTCGCCGAAGTGCGGCGCCGCTTGGGGCCACCGGGGGCAGTCGAACGCGCGGCGGAGGCAATCCTGACGTTTATGCGAGAGGGTTCCAAGGGTTCTGGCAACGATTCCTGAGGCGTTGCTATCCTATATTAGGTACTCGTGTGCTGAAATCTCTCGAAAGGCATCTGGTGGCCCAGTTGCGAAATGCCCTCCGTCTGTGCGGTCTCCTCGTTCTGACCTCTGCCGTCTTATCTCTACCTGTCGAATCCTTAGGGCAGTCTCAGCCCCAGTCGGGACCAATTTTCGTGGCCGAGCATTATGACGTCTCCGCCACGCTCGACGCCGGTGGTCAGTCGATTTTCGCGACGGCGAAAGTCCAATTTCGTGCCACGTCCGCTTCCGGCATTATTCGATTTGAGCTGCATCCCAATCTGAACATCACCGATGTGAAGACCGAGCAAGGCGCTTCCCTGAAAGCCGAACGTGAAGCGACCGGCCCGCTCGACGTGCGCGTGCAGCTGCCCACGGCCATTGCGGCAAATTCAAAAGTTACTCTTGTAATTTCTTACTCCGGGATTCTTTCGAATGAGGAGAATAGTCCGCTTCCCGGCGTGCGCCTCGCTTCGATTCACAAAGACGGAGCCTACTTGCTGCTTCCCGCGCGCTGGTTTCCGCTTACCGGATATCCCAGTAATCGCTTCACGGGTACGTTTCGTTTGAATGTTCCCGATACGTTCGCGATGGCGGGAACGGGCAAGGCTCTTGCGCCCACGCCGATTGCGGGGAAAACTCCAACCGAAGGTTCCCGTGTGCTTTACGTTTTTGAGTGCATGCGTCCAGCGCCGAACGGCACGTTTGTCGCCGGCAACTTGGAATTGAGCAACAAGCAAGCCGAAGGTGTGAATGTTGCGGTCTACGCGCCCCGCGCCGCATCTGCCAAAGTGGGCGATTTTGCCTCCGATGTTGCGCGTGCCGTGATCACCTTCAGCGATCTATTCGGTCCGCTGCCGGACGCCAACATGACACTGGTTCAAATTCCCGACAACACACTTCGCGAGTACGCCGCGCCGGGCGTGTTGCTTCTAAGCCAGCGCGCGTGGGACCCAAAAATCAATGAACGGACCATCGCAAGATTGGTCGCTTCGCAATGGTGGGCAAACCAAGTTTTGCCAGCTTCGAAGGGCGACGAATGGATCAGCGACGGCCTCTCGCGCTACTCCGAAGCGCTTTACGCCGAGCAAACGACCGGCAAAGAAGCCGGCCTCAAAGCGGTTGATGATTTTGCCGTCGGCGCTTTGATGTACGACGACGCCGCTCCCGTAGCGCAGGCTGCGCGTTTGACGCAATATTCCAGCGACTACCGCTCCGTCGTGATGAACAAGGGCGCGATGCTGTTTCACATGTTGCGAGCGCAAATCGGCGACGTCGCCTTCAAGTCGCTTCTGCACGATTTTTATGTTCGCTATGCGGAAAAAACTGCTTCCATTGCGGACTTCATCGCCCTGGCGCAGCAGCACGCCAAAACACCGTCGAAGCCCGGCCAGCCGCCGCCAAATCTGCCTGGATTCTTCGCACAATGGCTCAATTCGACCGGCATTCCCGATTTTAAAATCGAATACGTCATTTACCGCACGCCGAAAGGTTTCCGCATCGTCGGAAAGATTTCACAGCCGCTCGATACATTTGCGATGCCGGTGGACTTGCGGATTGACACCGAAGGAAATCCTGAAACGAAGACCGTCGAGATCAACGGCACCGAAACGCCGTTTTCCGTCGAAACATTCGGCCGCCCGAAGCCCGGCGGCGTTCGTATTGATCCGAACAATCTGATTTTGAAAGGCAACGGTTCCCTGCGCGCACGCGCCGCCATCGCCCGCGGAGAAGAGCTCGCCGAATCGGGCCGCTATTTCGACGCGATCAAGGAATACCAACGCGCACTTTCCATTCAGCCCGGGCGCCCACTTGCCAATTTCCGCATGGGCGAAGCGTTTTTCTACCAGCGCAACTACCAAGCGGCGGCGAACGCGTTTCGCGAAGCTTTGCAAGCCGTGCCCGAACCATCGGAAAAGTGGACCGAGGTCTGGGCGCATGTTTATCTCGGCATGATCTTTGATTCGCTGGGCCAGCGCGAGCGCGCCGTCAACGAATACAGCCGCGCCAAGCAAACCAACGACAACACCGGCAGCGCACAGGACGCGGCCGACCGCTATTTGAAAAAGCCGTACAGTGACAGCGCGCAGCCTGCCGATCCCGGCGGTGCGAAACCGTCCATGGAGCCGAAGCCGGCCGGGCAGCCTGCCGACGATCGGCCGAAACTCAAAAAGCCTAATTAGAGAGAATCGACAAACAAAAAATAAAACGGCGCAACCCTCAAATGGAGCCGCGCCGTTTCGTCTTTCTGTTTGCCCTTTCGCTTAGCGCAATCCGCCGGCAATCACCAGCGTTTCGCCCGTAATCCAAGCTGAGTCTCCCGAAGCAAAGAATACTGCCGCCGGCGCGATGTCTTCCGGCTGCCCAATACGTCCGAGTGGAGTGCGCGATTCGATGTCTTTTTGGAAATCGGTGCCTTCAAATCCGGCTGTTTTGACGCCCTCGGTGATGACCATTCCAGGATTGATTGAGTTCACGCGGATTTTGCGGGGGCCAAGTTCTTTCGCAAGCACTCTCGTGATGGAATCCACTGCGCCCTTGGTCCCGCTGTAAGCAGAAGCAGCGGGCACGCCCATCACGCTGACCACCGAGCTGATATTGATCACGCTGCCGCCGTCTTTGCCGAAGTACTTTGTTGCTTCTTTGGTCGTCGAAAGCAGCCCTAGGACGTTGATGTCATACAACTTATGGAAATGCTCTGGAGTGACGTTTTCGAGCGGCGAAAACTCGTAAACACCGGCGTTGTTCACAAGAATGTCCAGCTTGCCAAACGCTTTCTTCGTTTCCGCGAGCAGCTTCTCGATGTCCGCCTGCTTTGCTACGTCGCCCTGAACTGCAACTGCCTTCCCGCCGCTCTTTGTAATCTGGTTTACAACCGCGTCGGCTCCCGTCTTGCTGGAGGCATAGTTCACAACCACCGACGCGCCCTCTGCAGCATATTGCTTGGCGATCTCGGCTCCGATGCCTTTGGAAGCTCCGGTCACGACCGCTACCTTTCCTTCGAGTCTCTTTGCCATGTTCGTTCCCCTTTAACGCTCCGTTAATTTTTGTACCGATCGGTACGAAACAGATGGTATGATGCTGTGTTATGGGAAAGGTTACAAAGAAAGTCGGCAGCCTCCTTTCCCCGGGCAGACCTCGGGCATTCGATCCCGATAGGGCTCTGGACGCCGCCCTAAAGGTCTTCTGGGAAAGGGGTTACGAGGGCGCTTCGCTGGCCGAGCTGACGAAGGCCATGGGAATCAATAAGCCTAGCCTTTACGCCACTTTCGGCGATAAGGCGGAACTTTTCCGCAAGGTAGTGGACCGTTACATCACCAAGCAGAACGGCTCGTGGGAGCAAGTCTTTCGCGAACCCTCCGCGCGCGCGGCGCTCGAACGAATCCTCAACACTGTGGCCGATTCTTTGACCTCTGGCCAAAACCCGCACGGCTGTCTCCTGGTTCAGTCGGCACTAACTTGCAGTGAGGAATCGGAATGCATCAAGAAGGAGCTGGCTCTTCGGCGCGCGGACAGCGATTCACTGTTGCGTTCCCGGTTGGAGCGCGCGCAAAAAGAAGGAGAGATTCCGCAAGGGGTGGACGTCGCCGCGCTTTCTCGTTACTTCAGCGCGATACTGCGCGGAATGAGTGTGGAAGCTTCCGGCGGCGCGACACGGCAGGATTTGCAAAATGTGATCGATTTGTCGCTGAAAGTGTGGCCTACCTGAGGAGCGCCGGCGGCCGCTTCACAGTCCGAAATTCGAAAAGTCCGTCTTGGTCATGTACGTCGAATCCACCTTCTCGACGATTTTTCCGTTCGCTTCGGATTTATCGCGAACGCTAATCCATTCCGGATCCGCCTGGAACGCTTTCCAGTTCGCAGCTGCCGCTTCCCGGCTTGGGTGCGCAATGATGTAAATCAGCGTGTTCGATTTTGCCGGATCGTCCATGGGAGTCCAGTAGGCGATGTTCTTGATCCCGTGCTTTTCGAAAAGCTTCGTCGTGTGGTCGCGGAAGCGCTTCAGCAAATCAGGCAGTTTGCCTTCATAGCAGTGATACACGCGCAGTTCGAATGCAGTCTCCGCCGATGGATCGGCCAAAACTCTTGAATGTGCGGCTGCCAAGACAGTCGCCGGCAGTAAGCTCGCCGCCGGAAGCGTTTGTAGGAGTGTTCGTCTTTTCATGCGACAGAGTCTACCGCAGACTCAGGCTGCGGTAGAAGTAATTTCAAGACGACAAACGGCCGAATGTGGCCGCAAACACTTCACGCGAAGCTTCATCAAACAATACAAAATAAATGGTTTCGAGCGATGTCTCTTTGCGGAGATGCTCCGCCGACTCGTTCAGCATAGTCTCCGCGCACTGCTGCATCGGAAATCCGGAAACTCCCGTGCCGATCGCAGGGAACGCGATTGTCTTCAACCCCCTCTCCGCCGCAAGCCGCAAGGAATGCGCTGTTGAAGTCTGCAGCGTTTTGGCCGTGGTTCGTATGCCGCCAAGTCCCATGCTCGCCGCATGAATCACAAATCGCGCTTTCAGATTCCCTGCACCGGTTATTGCCGCGAAGCCCACCGGGATGCTTCCGATTTCGTTGCATTCCTTTTGAATGGACTCGCCGCCTTTGCGCGCAATCGCTCCCGCGACACCCGCGCCGAGCAGCAGATCATTGTTCGCGGCGTTCACGATGGCGTCCACATCCATCTCCGTGATATCGCCTTTTTGAATGATGATACGTTCGCGAATCGAATTTTTGTCGGTCACGCGACGCAGAGTCTCACAGGACCCCACTCCGCGCAAGCGCGCCTGTCTCAGGCACGCACGAAAATCTTGTAGCGATACGTCACCACGCGCTCTTCACCCGCCTTGAGCGCAATTTTCCACGATAACCGCGACAACGGATTATCCGCTTGGATCGCCTCGCCAACCTTTACGGCTTTTCCTTCATCCGATTGCATCTCCACTTCTCCGCGCGACGTTTTTCCCACGTCCACGCTCACTTCCTTCGTCTTGTAATTCTTCAGCTTCAAACTTCCTTCCACGGTCACCAAATCGTATTCGTACCCATGCCGCCGCTGCACATTTTGTTGCCGCGCAATCTCCCGCTCTTCATGGCTTGAACGAATGTCCATCGCAATCGTAATTTTCAGCTTGGAAGACGCCTCCTTCGGCGTGTACGGCAGCGTGTCTTGCGAAACCGGTTTGATGCCCGAAATCACCATGGCCGGAGCGCTCGTCCACGGAAACTTCGTCGTATTCTTTAGTCGGATGGAATGCCACACGCTGTTTCGTGCTGCGGCATCCGGCGCGTTGGGATTTTGAATTACATTTCCGTACGCGTCCACACGCTGCGGGTCCACAACTTCCCACTCATAAATGTGTTCGTATCCCACGGTGCTCGTAAACACGTTGTACGTCCCGCGCTCGCCGCGTTCCAGCGTCACTCCGGGGCGCGAATACAAGAACAGGTCCTCTTCCGGCGCACCGGTCAGTTCACCGACCGACTGCGCGAACGTCGGCGCGCTCGTTGCGTCGAGTTCTTTGTATTCGCTCATTACCATTTGTCCCGCAATCGCATTCGAAAATCGTCTGTAGTTTTCTTCGTCCCGCCTTCCTGCATCTTTCATGAACGACAACAGATTCTGCTGCAGGCCCATCGGCGAAGGCGTCTCCGAATACGCAAAGTTCGGCACGCCAACCACAAAAAACACGTCCGTGTTGTCCAGATCTTCGGCGTCATCCATCACCACGGCTTGCATGGTGATCTGCGCCGTCTTGTCGTCGTTTAGCGAAATCAGATACGACGGCGTCCATCCCAACCCGTGTTCGAGATAACCCAGAGTCAAATCGGTTTTCTCGCTTGCTCCTTTGATTTTGAAGCGCAACGCGCTACGAACCTCGGCCGCTTTTTCGTGCGTATTTGGATCATCGCGCAGAGCGGCGTAGCGATACGCCACCACTTCATCCAGCACCGTATTCGCCTCGCCCGGCGCAAGCCAAAGCGTTCCGAGCGTCGCATTCGGGATCGGCGCAATTTTCCCCGAGCCCGATTGCAGCTGCACGGTTCCCTGCCTCACCACAAACGCCAGCCCGTTCTTGAACGCCGCCACAGCAACCGTTTTCGGCAAAGGCTGCGGCAACGACCCCTTCTCTGCTGGAACTGCCGCACTGGGCAGCGTCAACGAAACACAAACAAGCCATGCAACTGCGCGAGAAAGCCACATAACCGGCCTCCGAATTCAGTATTGGCCTGCGGGGATGCGAGCGCGGATGCAGTTTCACCGTGAGCTCGCTGCCTGCGGTTTGAACGTGTGGGTTGGAATTTCTTGCAGGGGTAAAAGTCTACTTCTTAGCCTGGGCCGGCGAAGAATAATCGTAAACGCCGCGGCCAGTTTTGCGGCCCAATCGGCCCTCCGCCACCAGTCTCTTGAGCAAAGGACTCGGCCGGTATTTTTCTCCGAGCGTCGAATGCAAATATTCCAAGATGCTCAGTCTCACATCCAGCCCGACCAAGTCCACCAGCTCAAACGGCCCCATCGGATGGTTCAGCCCAAGTTTCAGCGCCTTATCAATGTCTTCCGCCGACGCAATTCCCGCTTCCAGCATGGCAAATGCCTCGTTCCCAATCAGCGCATTCACGCGCGTCGTAATGAATCCCGGCGATTCCTTTACGACTACAACTTCTTTGCCCATTCGCGCACCGACTTCACGGCAGACGGCGATCGTCTCTTCTGAAGTCTTTGGTGCTTTCACAATCTCAATCAGCCGCATCTTCGGCACCGGATTGAAAAAATGCATCCCCACGCACAATTCCGGCCGGTACGTCATCTCCGCCATGTCTGCCACAGAAAGTGACGAGGTATTGCTCGCCAAGACTGCCTTCGGCTTCGCAAATTTGTCGAACAGCGTGAAAAGCTCCAGCTTTAACTCCATCTCTTCCGGCACCGCTTCAATTAGAAAATCCGCCTCGCGGCAAGCGTTCTCCACCGACGACGAAGTTTCGATCCTCCCGAGCGCCCCATCCCTCGCCGCCGCTTCCACTTTCCCACGTTGTACGCCTTCGTCCAACGACTGCCGAATCCACGCCATTCCTTTTGCCAGCGTTTCCGGCATCACGTCCTCCAGAATCGTCCGGTATCCGCCTAATGCCGCGGCGTACGCAATTCCCCGCCCCATCGTCCCTGCGCCAATCACTCCAATCGTCTTCACATCCATACATGCCTCTCCCGTCTCTCAGCAAGAATCGCTAATATTTCAGTGGAAGTTTACTTCAGCAGTTTGCGGTAAGCATCCTCGTCAAAGCCCAGCAGGATCTTCCGGCCCCTGAGCAAGATCGGCCGTTTGATAAGATTTGGATTCTTGGACATCAGCGCAATCGCCTCGCTCCGCGCTGGCGGCTTCTCCGCCATCTTTCGCTCGCGATAGAGTTCGTTCCGCGTGTTCAAAAATAGTTTGTAATCGCGCTCTCCAATCAGCGCCTCGAGCTCTTCCACGGAGAGTCGCGCCTTATCCAAATCGCGCGATTCAATCTCCGCGCCAAGTTTGAGCAAGAGACCTCTTGCTTTCCGGCACGTCGTTCAGGTTGGTTTCTGGAAAAAGAGTACTTTCGGCTTTGCCATGGAAGCACGGTCCCGGTTTGCTTATTCTGATTTTACACAATCAAATTGAATCGCACTGATTGTTCAATACCGCGGAACTTTCGGATCAATCTCCGCCGACCACTTATCAATTCCGCCCGCAAGCGACCGCGCCGACTCCACGCCTTGTTTCTGCAGCCATACTGCAACGTCCAAGCTACGCATTCCATGGTGGCAATAACAAATCACGGGCTCTTCGATGTCCAGCGATTGCAAATTTGCGGGAATCGTTCGCATGGGAATCAGCTTGGCGCCGTCAATGCGGCACACTTCGTACTCCCACGGCTCGCGCACGTCAATCAGCAAAACCTTTTCGCCCGCGTCGAGTCGTTTCTTCAACTCCGCCGCACTAATTTCGAGTTCGGTCATGAAGGAAAGCTTAGCTCAGGTCAGCGTCCCCGAAATTTCGGAGCGCGCTTTTCAAAAAATGCATGCACGCCTTCGAGGCAATCCTCGGAAGCGAAGCATTTCATTTGATGCTCCACTTCCGCTTCAAGCGCCCGTTCCAGCGCCTCTTTCTGTTCTGCAAACATCATTTTCTTGACAGCGCGAATCGCCAACGGCGGCCCGTTCGCAATCTTCTGCGCCAAAGCCTTCACTTCCGTTTCAAGCTGCGCGGCCGGAACGACTCGGCTTACCAATCCTAGCCGCAATGCCGTCTGCGCATCAATCATGTCGCCCGTATAGAACATCTCCGCCGCCTTCGACGGCCCCGCCAGCTCCGGCAGAAAATACGTCCCGCCGTAATCTGGAAACAGTCCCACTTTCGCAAAATTCTGCCCGAAGGTCGCTTCTTCCGCAGAAATGCGAATGTCCGCTGCAAGAGCTACATTCATTCCCGCGCCCGCCGCCGCCCCATTTACCGCTGCAATCACCGGCTGAGGCATCGTGCGCATCGTCAGCACCATAGCCATTCCCGCGCGCAGAATCGGTTCCAGTTGTTCTAGGTTGTTCGCTTCCCTGCCCTTTCCAATCGCCGCTAAATCGCCCCCCGCACAAAACGCACGTCCCGCCCCTGTCAGCACAATTACGCGAATCGAATCATCCTTCGCAATTCGCTGCAGTGAACTGTGCAGGGCCGTGGACAACTCGTTGTTCAGCGCATTCAAGCGCTCCGGCCGGTTCATCAACAGCACGGCGATTCCGTCGTGCACCGATTCAAGCAACACTGGCGCCGCCGCTGGAGTGGCTTCGCTCATCACAATTTCCCTTCACGCATACACTGTCTCGCGCGCCTTTTCTGTCCTTCGCACTAGTTGCGCCAGCTTTCGAAAGTGCGTCAGCCGCTCCGCCTGTCCGCTCGCATTCTGTCCGCTGCTCGACGGCAGCACGTACACCCGCGCGCCGTACAAAAGTTCTTTCTGCACGCCGTACTTGCACTTCCGCTGCGCAAACTGTTCGTACACCACTTTCCCGTTGAACGCAATCACGCGTGGCGTGTACTCCTCCAGTTTTTGCGAAAGCAAAATCCTTCCTTCGGCAAAATCCTCGCGCGTCAATTCTTCCACGCCGCGCGTCGGCCGCTTCACCAGATCCGTCAGTCCAATTCCAAATTCAATGATGCGCCGATCATCGCCATATTCAAGCGGCTCGGGAATTACTCTGCTCTTGTGCAGTACGGGCCAAAAAACATTGTTTCGTCCAGAATAATAATGTCCCGTGCGAACGGAGGATTCACTCGGATTGCATCCCACAATCACGAGCTTCATTCCTTTGCGAAGGTAATCGGGCAGGGTCTTCATGACTTGCTTTTGCGCTTCTTAGAATATCGCAGGTTTCTGCCCGCAAACGTTCTGTGTCCTAAGAAGCAGTCTGCCAAAGCGGCAGTTCACGCCCGGATTTCAGTTTTGTTACTTCCGTGTAAACACGCATCGCCGCCGCCAGGTCCCACGCCGCAATTCCGTTGGACTTGAACAGAGTCACTTGCGAATCTCCTGTGCGCGCCGCCGCCTTCCCAGCCACGACCTGCGCCAATTCCACAACACGATCCCATCGCGCCGCGTCCGAAGCAAACCCAAGCACCAGATCGCCCGCCTCTTGTTTCGATTGATCAATCGAGTCCACAACCACCGCATCCGCTTTCAAAACTGCCGCGTCATCCAGCTCGCGCTTGCGCATGTGATTCGCTCCAATCGCATTCACATGCGCACCGCCAGCCAAATCCGCGCCAAAAACCACCGGCTGGCTCGACGTCGTCGCCGCACAGACAATGTCCGCGCCTCGCACGGCATCCGCTGAGCTCGCCGCAGCGCGCACCGGGATCTTCAGCTGCTCCGTCATCTCGCGCGCAAATTTCTCGCGCCGCCCGACATCTCGGCCATACACCGCCGCGCTTTCCAGCTTTCGCACCGCTCCAATCGCTTCCAGTTGCGCCTGCGCTTGCCAGCCCGTCCCGATAATTCCGGCCGTCTTTGCGTTCGTGCGTGCCATATACTTCGTCGCCACTCCCGACGCCGCGCCCGTCCGACGCTGCCCCAAATAATCTCCCTCAATCAACGCCAGCAAGTCGCCTGTCCCCATCGAATAGAGCGACACCACAAATTTCAACTGTCCGTTCACGTACGTGTACTGCTTCGTAGCAACGCGATTCGCGGCATGATCCGCGGCGGCCATGTAATGGAAGAATCTCCCGCCCGGAAATTCGAATCGTCTCCGCGGGTGTAATACCACCTCTCCGGACGCCTGCTTGCGCGAAATTTCTTCGACAGCTTCAATCGCCATCGGCATCGTGAACGCGGCGCGAACCTCGCTCTCGCTGATGTGCAGCGTCATCTCGCCTTTTTCCCCGCCGACGTAAGCTTCGTCCCTGTCCCTGTCTCCCGTACCCGCCTCACCACGGTTTGAATCAGCCGGTATGTCCGCTCCTCTCTCCCCCCGTCCATCACATTGAATCGAAACTCCGGCTCGCCCTTCGGCCCCGCGCCCACACGAATCGGCAAAGCTCCGCACAAATTGTTTTCAATAAACGCCGTCTCATATCGCGTCTTTTTCTTGTTCCACGTAAACACGCGCAAGTTTGTAAAATCGCAAGCTTGCCCTTCCGGCCCACGCGTCGCCGCCACCAGATATTGCGATTTCTCACCGCTCTCATCCGCCACGCGGTTCAATTCGAACCACGCCACCGGCCGCACGTTCGCAGAGCTCGCGCCCTCACGAACAGCATCGGGCTCATCCAGCTCCAGGAAACGTGCCACAACCCACCCTGCAACGGGCGCCGATCCGTCCCCCGGCACTGTCGCCGTCGAAGGAATGGTTACCCCCGTTCGTGCCGTCGTTTCTCCTGGCGGCCGCGTCGCCACACCGCGCACCAAAAACCAATCCTCCTTCTTTGTCTCCTCGGGACTCGAATTCTCTTTTTCGTCCGACACCTGCACCCAATCCGCTGCCGCTCGTCCCACCACTTCGACCGGAATCCCTCGCCCAAATTGATACAGCCGCGCTTCCGTTCGCCCAGGCTCAACGCGCAAATTCGTCGCTACTTTTGTCCGCCCTCGTGCTTGCACCGGCAAATCCTGTGCTTTTTTCAGCAGCGCAATGCTCCGCTGCCAAAGTGGCGGATCCATTATTTGATGCCCATCCACCCAGCCCACCAGCCCTGCGGCCGTTTTCACTTTCACGAACTCGTTCCGCTTCGCCATTATCTCCAAGTGTTCGCCGTAGTGCAGCTCTCCGATCTCCTGCCGCACTTGCGCCACGCTGCTTAGCAAAGCCGTGCTCCGCGTGCTCACGTACGCTTCGCCGATGTACTCGTGTTTCGGCCGCACGATCCACGCCGCAATCACCACGAGGATCAACAAAGGAATCGCAACCAGCAGCTTGCGCTTCATTCGCACGCACCCATTGTTTCAGTAGGTGACTTCGCGCCGCTTTCGAATACGCGGCCAAACAGGAACTGCCATTCTGAGGGATTCATTCTTCTCCACAAGGCCATGAATTCCGAATACACGATTGTACCTGAATCCACCGCGACTCATCCGTCTCCCGCCCGCACTCTGCTAAAATGCGGAGTTGGCACGTTCACCCTCGAGGGCTCGTTCACAAAAATGAATTCTCTGGCGCGCTTGCAACCGTTCGGACTCCTGGCCCTCCGCATCGCGCTTGGCGTAATTTTCATCGCGCACGGTTACCCAAAACTGATTCGTTCAAACGCGGAAATGCAGCACATGTTCGTGCAGCACGGCCTACCGGCGCAATTTGTTTACGTTGCCGGCGTCATCGAAGCGTTCGGCGGCGGTTTGCTTGTCTTGGGGTTATTTACACGCCCCGCGGCGCTCTTATTAGCCATCGAAATGAGCGTGGCGATTTGGAAGGTGCACAGCAGCGGCGGCATCCTGGCCGTGCACGTTTACGAGTTTCCGTTCGCACTCGCTGCAGCCTGCCTCGCGTTAGCAACCGTTGGTGCGGGCGTACTCTCCGTAGATGAAGGCTTGCTCGGTTCCGGCAGCCGCAAATTCCGCGCGCCGAAAAGATCGAAAGAATAGCAGTTTCAGGTGGAAGGCGTAGCAGGGGTCTGCGACACTGGCACGTAGAACGGCTCCACAGGCAGTACTATCCACAGAATCACATAGAGCAACAAGCCCGTTCCGCCGCACAAGAACGCCAGCACCCACAATACCCGCACAAGCGTCACATCCAAATCCAGATACGCCGCCACTCCCGCGCACACTCCGCCCAATTTCTTGTCCGTGCTCGACCTCATCAATTTCTTGGAGCTGCGCGACGGCGCCGGAGCCGCTTGCGCTGGCCCCGTTTCCGCCTGCTTTGCGCCGCAGTTGTAGCAAAATCTCGAACCATCCGCGATGACCTTCTGGCACCCCGTGCAGATCATGGTTATCCCCCTCGCCGGGCGCCTGCCGCCCGTCCCCTGCACTAAGATACGCGCAAATTGAGGAAAAAGTTTCCTGAAATTTATGGACTAATAGTCGAGCAGGCTTTTCACGGTCGTAACGACCGCGTCCGACTGCGGCAAAATCGCGTCTTCCAGCTTCGGCTGGTAAGCACAGAACGTATCCGTCGCGGCAATCCGCTTGACCGGCGCGTCCAGTTCATCAAACAACTCATCTGCAATCCGCGCCGCAATCTCCGCTCCATAGCCCCAGCTCAACATATCCTCATACGCCACAATCACGCGATGCGTCTTTCGCACACTCGCCGCAATCGCTTCCCAGTCGTACGGCGAAAGCGATCGCAAATCAAGAATCTCCGCCGAAATTCCTTCGCGCTCGAGTTGCGCCGCCGCAACCTCGGCACGATGAACGAAAGCTCCGTACGTAATGATGCTTACTTCCTCGCCTTCCTTCACCATCCGCGCTGTTCCAAACGGAATCGTGAAGTCCGGCCCGGGATATTCGCTCCGGTTGTACGGCTGCCGGTACAAATGCTTGTGCTCCAAAAACATCACCGGATCATCGCAACGAATCGCCGTGCGCAACAGTCCCGCCACATCCAGCGCCGTGGAAGGCATCACCACGCGCAACCCCGGGCAATGCGTGAAAATCGATTCGCCACTCTGGCTGTGATACACCGCGCCGCCCGTCAAATATCCGCCAATCGCCACGCGCAAAACCGCCGGCGCTTTGAAATTCCCGTTCGAACGCCACCGCATTACGCACAGCTCATCGCGAATCTGCATCATTGCAGGCCAGATGTAGTCGAAAAACTGAATCTCCGCCACCGGCTTCAATCCCCGCGTCGCCATTCCAATCGCGCGTCCCACAATCGCGGCTTCGGCCAGCGACGTATTAAATACGCGCGTCGAACCATATTTCCGCTGCAATCCGGCCGTCGCCTTAAAAACTCCGCCCTTCCCTTTCACTTCCTTCAAATTTTCTTCCCGGCTGCAATCCGCCACATCTTCGCCAAACACCGCAATCCGTTCGTCGCGCGACATCTCATCATTCAGCGTCGCCGACACCATTTCCACCATCGTCTTCTGCGCGCCGTGCAAATGCGGCTGCGCCTCGAATGCGCTCGACGTTGGATCCACATCCGGCGAATAAACATTCACGTAAATCGAATCGACGGAGGGCACTTCCGCTGCCAGCGCTTCATCGCCCGCGTTTCGAACCTCATGGTCCACCTGCGATTCCAGCGCTTCAATCTGCTTTTGATCCAAAATCCCTTCGCGAACTAGAAATAGCGCGAATTTCGAAACCGGATCGCGATGCGCCTCTTTTTCGCGCTCATCTGGAACTTTATAAAGTTTTTCATCATCGGAAAGTGAGTGCGAATATGGCCGCGTCACATGGGCATGAATCAGTGCCGGTCCCTTGCGTTCACGCACATATTCTACTGCTTCTTTGCAAACGCTATAACTCTCGATGGGGTCGGTCCCATCGCATTCTGCAATGTGCAATCCTGGAAATCCCTCAACCAGCTTCGAAATGCTTCCGCCCGCTGTCTGCACTTCAATCGGTACGGAAATCGCGTATCCGTTGTTTTCCACCAAATACAAAATCGGCAGTTTTTTCGCGCACGCGACGTTCAGCGATTCCCAAAACTCTCCTTCGCTCGTCGCGCCGTCTCCCGCCGAAACGTACACAATCTCTTCGCTGTCATGCCGGGCCAAATCGCCCAGCGGTGCCTTCTTTGCTTGTGCTATCGCCTTCGGATGCGCTTCGAAATACTGCGTCGCTTCCGCTGCACCCACCGCTTGCACGAATTGCGTCCCCGTGCATGAGCTCTTGCTCACGATATTGAGTTTCGCGTGTCCCCAGTGGCTCGGCATCTGCCGCCCACCGGAGCTTGGATCATCCTTCGCGCCCACCGCCTGCAGCAGCATCTCCAGCGGCGTCACGCCCACCATCAAGCAAAACGCGCGGTCGCGGTAATACGGATACAGCCAATCCACTCCCGGACGAAGAAGCAACCCCATTGCTGCCGTCACCGCTTCGTGTCCGGCGCTCGAAATTTGGAAGAAAATCTTGTTCTGCCGCTTCAGCTGGATCTCTTTGTCGTCCAGCCGCCGCGACATATACATTGTCCGGTAGATTTTGATGAGGGAGTCCCGGCTCAGGCCTGCGTGCCGGTCGTTCTTGGGGGCGTCAACCTTGGTCTTGACGCGGGTCTGTACGGCCATTCGGCGCAACCTCGAATTCAGCGTGAATGCAAATTCCCGTGCAATCTTTAATTATACCGGATCGCTCTCGCGCGCAAAAAATTGCGTACTGCTATGCCAACTCTTCGAACCGCGAATCCGTCTCTGAAAATCCTGCATCCGCCTCGGCAATGGTTTTCAATGACGCACTTTTAAATGGCTCTTCGCCTGAAAAACGCCTTAATAGACGCTGTTCCGTGAGCTTCTCGTGATTCGGCAGTGCTAGCCGGAGAATAAGTTTGATGTCCGCCTTGGAAGAAGCCAATTTGGCTGGTCCGGCGTCCGCTTTGCTCTTCCCTTTCGCAGCTTTGGCTCCCTTGGCGGTTGCCGCTTTTGCCGGTTTCTCCTTCTCCGCCGCCTCCGCAGGAGCCGCTGCCGCGGGCATTCCATCTTCTTTCCGATCGAACTTGAACAGCATCTTTTTGTCCAGCCGGAATGCCTGTTTCCACGACTCCAGCTTGTGCCGCGCCTGCTGCGCCTTCTCTTCGTCGTTTCCGAAATCGAACGTCAAATAAATGTGGGCCATAAATTTAGTCTGCGTCGCACGCGTCTCCAAGTCAAGAAACGCGGCTCATTTTTCCTGCAAAAACCCCAAAATAATACTCCGGCATTTTTCCGGCTGCTCGTAAAACATGTGGTGAGTCGCGCCCGGCAATACGATTCGCTGGTTGTGGGGAAGGAGCCGGCTTAACTCCTCGTCAATCAACCTCAGAAATTCAAATGTCTTGCTGCCGGACAACAAAAGTGTCGGCGCTTTTATTTTTTGCACCGCCTCGGGCTTCAGGTCGGGGAAAAGTTCGCCCTCCGTCAGCATTACGTCCCATTCATGCGCATTCGCCAGCGTCCCTTGCCGCGCTTCCTCGGGCCATTTACTCCAAGCCCCGGGATCTCCCGACAGATAATTGATAAATGCTCCGACTCCCGCGTTTTGATCCCCTTTCCGGAAGGATGCCTTCATCGGCTCTTCCATGTGCGCTCGAATATCTGCCAAAGTCTTCTTCCCAAGTTCCGCTTCGTCACCAGGCAGGTACGCCAGCAACGGCATCGCCGGCGCTTCCGCAATCACCAGCGAACGAACCAGTTCGGGATGCCGCACCGCCAAAAAACAACGCCGTGTACGCCCCTTACGAGTGGCCAATGACATTTGCTTTTCCGAGATGCAGCTTCTCGATCAGTCCCGCGAGATCGTCGGCATCCCCCACGGCGGAATAACCGGCCTTTGGTTTGTTCGTGTTCGGCTGGTTGTATCTGCGGCTGTATGCAATCACGTGAAACTTCTCGGCGAACGGCGCCAGTTGCGGATTCCAGAACGACCCATCGCACAACGACCCATGCACAAAAACAATCGGCTCGCCCTTTCCCATCTCCACGTAGTGCAGTTCCACTCCCTCGCTTACGGTAACTGCTTTGATCTCGGGAGCCGCCGCAGGCGCTTGCGCTCGCATCGGCGGCGCTGGAACCGCGAGAAAGAAAATGAATGCAAACAAGATGGTTTTTGTTTTGGTTTCACCAAACCGCTTCATGTTTCCTCCCTCCGCGTGCCTATTGAAACTACGCGATTGCATCTCATCGCCCTGCACTTTACAATCCTCCGCAATTCCTGGATTGACGGTACATTCTTCCATAGCACGTCACAATTGGAGAAAAAATGGCATCCATCGCGGCCAGCCCTGCGAGCACGACCAAGCCTGCGCGAAGCATTCCCGATCTCCATCACGAGCACCTGTTTTTCTCGGGCATGTCTATCCTCATGCTCATCACGGTTTTTTTCGGCTTCGCTCGCACCTATTACCTCGCGGGAGTTTTTCGCGCGCCGCTTCCCGCTCTCATCATTCACATTCACGGCGCCGCCTTCACCTGCTGGATTCTTCTGCTCGTCACGCAAACCTCCCTCGTGGCTTCCGACCACACGAACATTCATCGCAAGCTAGGCATCGCGGGTTTTCTTCTCGCTTGCCTTATGGTGGTGCTCGGCGTGATGGCAGCAACGAACGCGTTGGTCCGCGCCAACGACCCCGTTGGCCGCGATCCAAGAATGTTTTACATCGTCCCGCTCACGGATATGCTTCTCTTTGCCACTTTCGTCTACTGTGCGTTCCGTTCCCGTTCCAATCCTTCTGCTCACAAACGTTACATCTTGCTGGCCACCACGGCTCTTCTCGTCGCCGCCATCGCTCGTTTGCCTATCGATTTTCTCCACCGTAAGAATCCCATTGACGGCGGACTCTCCGACGTTTTTCTGCTCGCGCTCGTCGCCTACGATCTGTGGTCCACTCGCAAAATTCACCGCGCGACTCTTTGGTCTGGGATTTTTCTGATCCTCATCCAGCAATCGCGCATTCCCATCGGCAAGACCGCCCTCTGGCATACCTTCGCCACCTGGGTCCAGACCCATGCCCGCTGAAAGCCGTTCTCGCCTAGCGGAATTGCTGGAATGCAATCCTAGTTGGCGTAGTATAGATACAGAGAGACTGGGATGCCGTTCGGCACACAGCGCAAAGCAAATTCGGAAAAGCGCAGATTGGCAGCAATTTTTTGCTTGCTTGCCGTTGTAATGCTTCAGGCTCCTTTCGCGCGTGCGGCTTGGATCTCCAGCGCAATGAACTGCTGCATGGGTGATCATTGCCCCATTCCCGGGCACCATCACAAAAGCGCGAACACAGAAACTGAAATGCCGATGGACTGCGGCCACGGCGTGAGTAAAATGTCCGATTGCAAAATCTCGTGTTGCAAAACGACGGATGAAACGGCCATCAACGTCCAACAATTCGTGATGCCCGATCCGCAGGTTGCATTGTCGCTCGCCGGCGGAACTCCGGAAACGTCGCGCTTCGCTCCGCAAATGATCTCTCGTTTCGATAAGCCGCAATTTCCTCCTCCGCGGCTCTTCCCCTCGTAACGAAAGTATTCCCTCACCCAAACAATCGTTAACCCTGCGGCGCGCGTTCGCCGCGGGCTTTATTCCATTCGGAGGAAAAGTCTTCATGGTTCGCAGTCGCTCAGCATTTCAGTTTTTGTTTTTTGCAATTTTCGTCCTGCTCGTTTTTTGTTCGTCGCCGGACGCTTTCGCCAGCATTTTCGGCACGGTTCGCGGCATTGTTCATGACGCACAGCATCGTCCGATCCAGGGCGCGCAAATCGAGCTCCGTGCAAAGCAATCCGATTGGCAACGCTCCGCCGTCAGCGACGCGGAAGGCAGTTTTCAGATCGACGCCGTTCCTGCAGGTAATTACACACTCCGCATTTCGCACGAAGGCTTCCGCAATTCCGAAATCGGGCTCGTCGTTGCCGCGGATACGGCACCGCTTCGCCACTTCCCGCTCGAACTTGCCAGCGTGGCGCAAAAAGTCGAAGTGAAAGCCGATGTGGATCGCATCGATCCAACTTCTTCCAGCTCCACCGCCACGGTGACGCGCACGGAGATTCAGGATGCACCCGGCGCGTCGCGCACCAATAGCCTTGAGTTCATCACCAGCTACACACCGGGCGCATACATGGTCCACGACCAGCTGCACATTCGCGGCGGCCATCAGGTTTCGTGGCTCGTGGACGGCATCCCCGTCCCGAACACCAACATCGCCACGAACGTCGGCGCGCAGTTCGATCCTAAAGACATTGACGTCGTCGAGATTCAGCGCGGCGGCTATTCCGCTGAATACGGCGACAGAACGTACGGCGCGTTCAATGTCATCCCCAAATCCGGGTTCGAGCGCGATCGCGAAGCCGAACTCGTCAACACTTACGGCAGTCATCATTCCACAGACAGCCAGCTCAGTTTCGGCGATCACAGCGAGCGCTTCGCCTGGTACGCGAGCGTCAGCGGCACGCGCTCCGACATCGGTCTCATGCCGCCCGAGCCGCAGGAATTTCACGACAACAACAACGGCTTGGGCGTTTTCACTTCGCTGATTTTCAACGCCACCCCGAAAGACCAGTTCCGATTTGCGGGCTCCGCGCGCGGCGACTATTTTCAAATTCCGAATACATTTGACCAGCAGCAGGTCGGCTCGCGTGACGTGGAACGCGAGCGCGACGTCTTCGGCAATTTCTCCTGGGTGCACACCGTAAATTCCGGCGTGCTTTTCACTGTCGCGCCGTTTTTCCATTGGAATCGCGCCGCGTATGACAGCTATCTGCCAACCTCGGGCGCGACGCTCGACGATGCACCCATCACCACGGATCACAACGATTCGCACTACGAAGGCGGCCTTGCGAGTCTCTCCTTTACGCGCGGGCGTCACAATGCGCGCTTTGGTTTTTACGGCTTCGCGCAGCAGGACGATGCGTTCTTCCGCATCGTCAACACGGACGGAACTCCATCGCCATCTCCGCAAACAAACCAGCCGCATGGTTCTCTCTTCAGCCTCTTCGCGGAGGATCAACTTCGCATTACAAATTGGCTTACATTCAACGGGGGCTTCCGCTACACGCATTTTTCCGGAGGGATCACGGAAGATAAAACCGATCCGCGCCTTGGCGTTGCATTGCGGATTCCCAAACTCAATTGGGCCGCGCGCGCTTCCTTCAGCCGTTTTTATCAAGCACCCCCGCTGACAACAATTTCTGGTCCACTCCTCGATTCCACCGGTTCCGGCTTTCTTCCACTTCGCGGAGAAACCGACGAGCAACGCGAATTCGGACTTGCGATTCCGTTTCGCGGCTGGACATTCGATTTCTCCAACTTCCAAACTCATGCTCTGAATTTCTTCGATCACGATGCGCTCGGCAGCTCCAATATTTTTCTTCCGCTTACCATCGAGCGCGCCCGCATTCACGGCTGGGAAACGACAGTGCGTTCTCCACGCATCGCCAATCGTTTTGACATCTTCTTGACTTACTCGAATCAAATGATTGAAGGCTCCGGCGTCGTCACCGGCGGCTTGATTTCCGATCCCGGCGAGCTCTGCGATGGAGGTGGGTTCTGCTATCTCGATCACGACCAGCGCAACACGCTCAGCGCAGGCTTTCATGCCGCGCTGCCCTGGCGCACCTACGCTTCCGGAAGGCTCGGCTATGGCTCCGGTTTTCTGAACGGCGACGGGCCGCAACATCTTCCCGATCACACGGAATTTTCGCTCTCGCTCGGAAAATCCTTTGGCGAAAATTTCAGCGTGAATTTCACGGCACAAAATATCGGCGATTCGCGCTACCTGCTCGACAGTTCCAACACTTTCGGCGGAACGCACTGGAATTATCCGCGCGAAATTTCCGGCGGCATCCGCTATCGCTTTCATTTTTGATTCCGGCACGCTACACTCGTTTTGAAAATGAAAGGCGATGGAGTTCGCCATAATCGGGCCGATCAAAAGCATCGGCCCTGATGACTCCTGGTTGCCGCGCGGCGCCAGGAGTTTTTTGTTGGAGCCGAGTACCGGCGAAAGAAGGTGAACGTGTGAAAATCTTCCTGATCGCACTGTTTGGCGCAATGGGCACTCTTGCACGCTACGGCTTGCAGGGCGTCGTGCAAATTCGCATGGGCGGAACTTTTCCGTACGGCACTTTGCTCATCAATCTCAGCGGATGTTTTCTGCTCGGCTTGATTGGCCAATTCACGCTGAACCGTATCGTGATTTCTCCCGATTGGCGCATCGCCATCGCTGTCGGATTTTTTGGCGGCTACACGACGTTTTCGAGCTTCGGCTGGGAAACCGCAAAAATGCTGGAGGAAGGCGAGTGGCTGCGCGCTTCGACGTACGTCGGCGCGAGCGTGATTGCCGGATTGCTTCTTTCCGTCGCGGGAATTCGCCTGGCGAACCGGTTTTAGATTTTGCAGGAGAGCGTTATGACGCATGAAAAGTTTGAAGGCGAACGCACGCTGATGCGGATTCACATCGGCGAATCCGACAAATGGCACGGAAAATCACTGCACGAAGCGATCGTGGAATTGTTGCGCCGTGAAGGATTTTCCGGAGCCACAGTTTTGCGCGGCGTGGGCGGTTACGGCGGCACTAGCACGTACCACACGGACAAAATTCTTCGACTGTCGCAAGATTTGCCGATCGTAGTTGAGGTGGTGGAAGCGACGGAGAAAATTGAAGCCATGTTGCCGCGGCTCGACGAAATGATTGGCGGCGGCCTCGTCACTTTGGAAAAAGTCCGCGTGATTTTGTACCGCTCCGCGAAGAAATAAATGTCCGACACTTCCGAAACAAAATCGTGGTTGAACCGCACCGTTCTGGGCGTGGGGCTCACTTCCCTTCTTTCCGATTGGAGCCACGAAGCCGCTACGGCGATTTTGCCCGCTTTTCTCGCGGTAATTGGCGCCGGGCCCGCATGGCTCGGTGCGATTGAGGGAATTTCCGATGGGCTTTCCAGTTTCACAAAACTTCTCGCGGGCCATTACACGGATCTCTGGAAAAAAAGAAAACCGATTGCCGTTTTCGGCTATGCGGTCACGGCGATTGCGACGGGCTCCTTTGCGTTCGCAACCCATGCTTACCAGCTGGTGGTGGCGCGCGCGGTCGGATGGCTTGGGCGCGGTGTGCGTTCTCCTGCAAAGAAAGCTTTGCTCACCGCGGATACGCCGTCGTGGGCGTATGGGCGCGCGTTCGGCCTTGAACGATTGATGGACACACTCGGTGCGATTGGCGGGCCGATAACCGCACTCTATTTGCTGGAAAAAACGGGACACGATTTTCGTAAAGTGTTTTTGTGGACGGTCATTCCTGGACTCGTCGCCGCGCTCTGTTTTTGGCTGTTGGTGCGCGAGCGGCCCATCGAGCGAAAAGAACAAAAGACGCTCCTGCTTGGATTGCGCGCGCTGCCGGCGGAATTTCGCAGATATCTTCTGGGGGTCGGCGTATTTGGCGCGGGAGATTTTTCGCATTCGCTTTTGATTTTGTACGCATCGCGCATGCTGACTCCGGTTCACGGGGCGGGGTGGGCGGCGACGCTCGCGGTGGCGCTCTACACTTTGCATAATTGTTTTTCGGCTGCTTCTTCCTATTTCAGCGGCTGGCTGAGCGATCACATATCTCACCGAAAGGCCGTGCTCGCTGGAAGTTACGGACTCGCCGTCGCGACCGCGCTTCTGTTGTGCACCGGAACAGGTTCGCTGATTTGGCTTGGCGTGATTTTTATTCTCGCCGGAACCTATGCAGGCTCGAAGGACGCGCTGGAAGACGTAGTTGCCGCGAGTTGCGCGCCGAAAGAGCAGCACGGCATGGCCTTCGGAACGCTGGCCGCAGTGAATGCGCTCGGCGATTTTGCGTCGAGTTTGCTGGTTGGCGCGCTGTGGAGTGCGTTCAACGTGGAAACGGCATTCGGAGTTTGCGCCGCGCTCTTTCTGGCGGGGGCAATTTTAATTCTTCGCTTGCGATAAATTCTCTGCACAATTTATTCGAGATTCCTCTCTAACCTGCACGCTCGCAAATCCTGTATGATTCGGCGCTGAAAGCGTTTGGAGGCTCGTGTGAAAAACAAACTCCTCGCCACAATTATTTTTGCTTTTAGCTTCATGCCCGCTGCGCGTGCGTGGAACAACGGAGTTGCGCTGACTCCGCCGATGGGCTGGAACAGCTGGAACAAATTCGGCTGCAACGTGAGCGAAGAAATGATCAAGTCCATGGCCGACGCGATGGTCTCGAGCGGAATGAAAGACGCGGGCTATCAATACGTGGTGATTGACGATTGCTGGCAAGTGAGCCGCGACGAAAATGGATTCATCGTTGCGGACGCGCAGCGATTTCCTTCCGGTATGAAGGCGCTCGCGGATTACGTTCATGCAAAGGGATTGAAATTCGGATTGTATTCGGACGCGGGAAAGAAAACGTGCGCGGGCCGCCCGGGAAGCCAGGGACACGAATTTCAGGACGCGATGCAATATGCGCGATGGGACGTGGACTATTTGAAATACGACTGGTGCAACACGGACACGCGAAATGCGCAGGAAGCCTACGCGACGATGCGCGATGCGCTGGCGGCGACGGGGCGTCCGATTGTGTTCAGCATGTGCGAATGGGGAACGGCGAAACCGTGGCAATGGGCGCAGAATACCGGGAATTTGTGGCGCACGACAGGCGACATCAGCGACCACTGGGAAGGAAAAAAGAAATGGGACGACGGAAGTTGCTGCTCGATGGGAATGCTGGACATTGTGGATGCGCAAGTCGGACTTGAGGGCGCGGCCGGACCGGGGCACTGGAACGATCCAGACATGCTGGAGGTGGGCAACGGCGGAATGACGACGCTGGAATATCGTTCTCATTTTAGTTTCTGGTGCATGCTGGCGGCGCCGCTGATTGCGGGAAACGATTTACGCTCGATGATGCCGGAGATTAAGGCGATTTTGACGAACAAAGAAGTGATTGCGGTGAACCAGGACTCGCTGGGAATGCAGGGTCGGCGCGTGCGAAAAGATGGGGACAAGGAAGTCTGGGTGAAACAGTTGAAAGATGGGAGCAGGGCGGTGATTTTGTTCAACCGGGGCACGGCGGAGACGGAGGTTTCCGTGGCGTGGACGGAGCTGGGGTATCCGGAGCATGTTTCGGCGAACGTGCGGGACCTTTGGGCGGGGAAAGATTTGGGAAAGGCGACGGGAAAGTTTTCCGCGAGGGTGGCGCCGCACGAGACGTTGGTAGTTAAAGTGACGCCGTAGGTTTTGGGAAACGGCTGAGAGATGCCATCCCGTATCTTTTCGTCAAGTCTGCGCAGGCAATTGAAAAGAGTGGAGTTAGAGCGATTTTGCGGACGACGGTTTGTGCAAAGTGTGCGGAAATGACGGAGAGCAAAGTGGGTTAGCCGTCGGCCGTTTGCTGTTGACCGTAGGAGAGCGCGAGTCGTCAGTCTACAGTCATCAGTCGTCAGTAAGGCGGGCGATGGAGAGTGCACAGAGGGAGAGGAGTAGGTATCTCCCCTCTTTTTTGTAAATGCAGACTCTAAAGGAGTTAGAAGCGCGGCCTTTGTAACTGCAGAAAATAAAGGAGTTGAAGCGGCTTTAGAATCAGCAGATCCGAGGGGGTCGCGGAAGTGTTGAAAAGACAGGAGGTTACTTTCGCGGATTGTGGAAGTTCGGAATCTAAAGAACTTAGGCGAGATGAGCTGCGATTTCATGGAGAAGTATAGCAAAAAGGGTGCTAGATAAAGTAATAGTACCACAATGGTAACCTAAGAAGAGTCCCACCCTTTGCATACCACAGAATCGTGTCTAGTCCCGAGAGATGGTTTACCACAGAATCGCAAAGGGTAGGCCACCCATGACTCGAAGTGGTCGGTGGTCGGTTGCTTCGATCAAGTGCGCCACGCGCCGAGGCTTTCTGCTGTTGGCGGTCTTCGGGCTGTTCAAGGGGGCGTTCTTGAGCTACTGCGGCGCGTTGGCAAAGATCAATTTTGGTCTTGACATGCAATAGAGTACGGGCGTACTCTTACGTCATGCGATATTCGCAGGAACACAAAGCGCGGAACCGGGAGAAGATTCTTTCCATGGCGGCTCGCTCGTTTCGGGAGCACGGCGGGGACACGAGTGGCATCGGCACAGTGATGAAGAAGGCAGGCCTGACAAAAGGCGGCTTCTACCGCCATTTCGCAAGCAAGGATGACCTCTTCGTTGAAGCGGTAGCGCGAGCGTTCGATGAGATGGGAACGGGCATGCTGGAGGCTGCAAAGTCAGCACCTGAAGGTCAAGCTCTACGGGCGATCATCGAACGCTATCTGAGCACAGGCCACGCGAATTCACCGGGAATGGGTTGTGTGCTCGCCGCGCTCGGGCCAGAGCTCACACGAAAGCCGTTGTCGGTACGAAAACGGATTGAGGCAGCGCGCGAAGCGTACCGTGAGCGGCTGTTGCCGTTTGTGCCTGGCCGGACGCGAGAGGAAAAAGTGACGCAGTTTCAGTTGCTCTTCCCTAGCATGGCGGGGGTGTTGACGAGTGTCCGAATGACTTTGTCGCCTGAGAGGCGCGAGCAGATGTTGATCGAGGCGAGGGACTTTTTCATAAAGCTCTTCGTCCAAGAGTAAAATTTTTTGCCCACAAAGAGTACGTACGTACTCTTTGTGGGCGAACAGGCCAAATAAACAGACTGAATCGAACGGAAGAGATCCCCTAGAAGGAGACGAACATCATCAAGCCAAGAATTATCGTGACCGGGGCAACCGGAAAGACGGGGAGTGTCGTGGTTACGGAGCTACTGAAGACGAGCTATCCCGTTCGCGCCCTCGTGCACCGAGAAGATGGCCGAAGCGCACGACTGAAGGCGCAGGGGGCCGAGATCGCGGTCGCCGACATGAGCGATGTGGAACGCGTGGCCGACGCGCTGAAGGATGTTCAGCGCGCCTATTATTGTCCGCCTATCGATCCGTACATGATTCAGCGCGCAGCCGCATTCACAGTCGCCGCCAAGGAAGCCCGGCTCGAGCACATTGTCGGCCTGACTCAATGGCTGGCGAGCCCTTCGCATCCGTCGCTTATGACGCGCCAGCACTGGCTCGTCGATCGGCTGTTTTCGGCGATTCCCGGAGTCGCGCATACGATCGTCAAGCCAGGCTTCTTCGCCGAGGATTACTTCGTGACGATTGGAGCTTCCGCACATCTCGGCATCTTTCCCTGGATGTACGGCAATAGCCGTAACGCGCCACCTTCAAACGAGGACATCGCGCGAGTCGCCGTCGCGGCCTTGCTGGATCCTGCGCGGCACGCCGGGAAGAGCTACCGTCCCACCGGACCGGAACTTCTCGGCGCCGAGGATATGGCGAAGGCGATCGGCCGAGCCGTCGGGCGATCAGTTAAGGTCGTGCCGACGCCGGCTTGGCTGTTCATGAAGGTCGCACGAATGAGCGGTTATCCAATCGATCTGCTCAGTGGCGTTCGCTATTACATCGACGATCACAAGCGCGGTGCCTTCGAGGTTGGGGCGCCAACCGCGGACGTCCTCGATGTGACCGGCCGCCCCGCTGAGGACTTCGAGACGATCGCGCGTCGTTATGCGGCGCTGCCCCGCAACCAACGGACCTTCAGCAATTGGCTTCGCGAGTTCGTGCAGTTCATGCTCGCCCCGCTCAGTCCTGGCTTCAATCTGGACCGGTATGACCGCGAACTGCGGCGCCCGTTCCCGTCGGTGCCCCAGTTCGCGACCGACTCAACGGTGTGGCGGCGCGAGCACGCTATCGCCCACAACTTTAGTCGCCCCGCGCCCGGTCACGGGATGGCCCCTATCCCCGCCACCAGCCGCGGTCAATCGCTGGAATTCTAAAAAGGAGACTTTCGTCATGCCACAACAAATGATCTGGTTTTTCGTGAGTATCGCATTCAGCTTCATCGCTTGGGGAATCGTCACCGCTCGATATATCTGGCCGGAACTCCACCTCCTGCCGCGGGTCGAAGCATTGCGGCCTCTCCTCATCCTGCACATCTTCCGCTTCATCGGGTTGGCATTGCTCGTTCCTGGCGTCGTATCTCCCGATCTGCCGCCTACCTTCGCGCATTACGCGGCCTATGGGGACATCATTGCGGCGATCCTGGCGTTGGTTTCGCTGCTACTGCTGCCCAGTGCGGCTGGCGTTGCCGCCGCATGGATCTTCAACATTTTGGGTTCAGCCGATCTCCTCAACGTTTTCTATCAGGGCAATCACACAGGACTATTGGCGGGGCAGTTGGGAGCCACATTCTTCCTTCCGACTGTCATTGTGCCGCTGCTGCTGATTACGCACGGACTTGCTTTCCGGATTCTTCTACAACATCAACCTAAAGCCACAATGCAAGAAACCCGACACCTGGCATAGAACCGCTCGGCCATAGAGTGAGAAGCACTGTTGTGCTATGTCGCTGTTCGGCTCTTTGCGACTGTGCGATCTGAATAGAAAAGGGGCACGAGAAGGACGTGCCCCTTTTCGGCTGGGGTCAGCGGGCGGGTTGTTCGCGCTGAGTTTTTAGCTCTTCGCGAGGGGGTTGAAGAAGGACGCGGGGCATCGTGACGGGCTTCCCGTCAGGGCTGAGATAGGCGACGGGTTTCTTGCCGATGCGCTTATCGAGCGGTGCGTAGATGACGCGGATGACGGGGAGTATATCCAGCGCGGTGGCGGCTGCGGGAGAATGAAGGATGCCGACAGTGACGGACTCCACGCGAGTTCCCTTCTGTTCCGGCGCGTGCCAGTCCTTTCCGGCCAGTTCGCGATAGCGGCGAGCCTCCTCTATGACTTTGGCTGGAATCTCCGGCCAGTGAACTTCGAGGAAACCGATTTCACCGCTCGGCGCGAGAGCAATCGTAGCGCGCGAAGAGAAAACGGGCAGACCATCAACCTGACGTGACGTTAGCGCCCATTTCTTCCCCGGCTCGATCGCTTCCATTTTGAATTTACCGGTCTTGGCGTCGCGCTCGCCTACTTGCGTTTTTTCCGTTACAACTTTTTCGGAGGCGATTTCGGCGACCGGAACCTTGAGGTGCTCGAGAAGTTCGTGGCTACGCTTCAGGAGTGCTTCGTCGGCTTCCTTGTAGATGCCCGTTTTTGCCGTGTCGGAGAAACGGTTGTCGTAAGCGATGTAGGTGCGGCTGTCGAGGCGCTGCGTGAAAGTGATGTTTTCCGTACGAAGGCCGGAAAAATTGTCTTTGTGACCGGCGTCGACGGAACCTTCGAGCTTAAGACCGAGAGATTCGGCAGCGACCTGCTTGGTTTTCTTCTGGATTTCCTGCTCTTCGGGAGAAAGGCCAGAGGTTGCCGTGGGCTCCTGGTTGGATGGCTTCTGGCAACCCAAAAGGCTGAAAGCGAGAGATGCGCTGAAAACGAGTGCGAGTTTTTTGGGATTTGTGTTCATCGTTTGTCTCCTGCTCAGTTGCAGACCCACTTCCACGCCATCCAGTTGTTGGAGGGGTTGCTCCAGCCGCTGGTGACGCGTTCGTTTTCGCGGCGGTTGATGGCGTCGTCGCGCGTGTTACCAGCCGCGGCGGCGACGGCGCAGACTTGCGACTGGACGTCAATGAGGCCTGTATTCATCCAAGCGTCGCCGACTGGAAGTTGGGGGAAAAAGATGAACGGAGTGCCGGCGGTCTGAATGCCAAATTCATTGCCGCGGGCCTCGCTATCGAGAGTGTCGTGATTCACGTCGCCAGAATTGCCAGTAACCATGTGGAGGCCGCCGAAGATCGGGAAGAGCTGGGTGATTTCCGGGACCTCGGTCGGGCAACTGGCATCAATGAGCATAAATTGCAGACGGCCGCCGCTGTTGCCCCAGATGGAATCGGTGACGATATGCGTGGTGTCCGGCTTGCCAAAGTTGCCGTGAACGATGAGGAAGTCAACGGGCGACGTAGTGGTCTGCGAGGACGGGCACGAGCCGTGACCGGTGTAGTAGTAGACCTGGGAGCCTTTGTCGCTGCCCCCGCTGGGGTCCATATCGTTTGGACTGCCTTTGTCGCGGAAGTCGGAGCCCCAGACATTGCCGTCGGTCCAGGCCGTGAAGACGCTGTTGCCGGCAAAGATGTACCACGCACGAAAATCATTGGCTTCCGCAATGTCGTGAAAGAGATTGGCGCTGCCGCCGTAGTCGTTGATCGCGCCGGTGGAAAGGACGATGGCGCTGGCGTCAACAGTGCGCGGGTCGCGATTGTCAAAGAAGAAGAACAGTGCGGCCGCGACGAGAAGGACACCGAGGAAAAAGAGGGTTCGCCTCATGAAGGACTCCTCATTGAATTTGTAAAGTGGGGAGAACCCAGCAAACGAACGGAGAGATTCGCGCGGGGCACGCTTTACTGGATGAGAAGTGTCGCGAGTGGGAGGAACGTTTCAAATAAACGTTCGGAAAGTGGCGGTTGAGAAAAAAAAGAAGTGAAATTGCGGGTTGCGCGGGAGTTGCGCGGGTGCTAGGCTCAGCGAAGAAAAGGCGAATCAGGAGGGCGTGTGCTATGGGGGATTCGTTAGCGGTAAGGAGGGCGGACGAGAGCGGCAAGGAGAGCCCGCCTCAGAAGGCGGCCGCTACAACGGCGGCAATGATTACCGCGGCGCAGGCGGGAAGGGCGCGGGCGGCGCTGGAGGCTTTGGCGCTGCGGGACCGGGATGGAGAGGTGCTGACAGCGGTGCGGCACTTCCCCGCGCGGGAGGCGGAGTGGGCGGAGTTTCCGGAGTGGGTGAACCGGGATTTGCGCGCAGCGTATGAGGCGAAAGGGATTGCGCGGCTCTACAGCCATCAGGCAGAGGCGGCGGAAGCGGTTCACGCGCGGAAGAATCTTGTGATTGTGACGCCGACGGCATCGGGCAAGACGCTTTGCTATAACCTGCCGGTGGTTAACGCGATTTTGGAGAATCCGGATTCAAGGGCGCTGTATTTGTTTCCTACGAAAGCGTTGGCGCAGGATCAGTTGGCGGAATTGCACGATTTGAATTCGCGACTGGAGAACCGGTTTGGCGTGTTTACGTACGACGGAGATACTCCGGGGGATGCGCGGCGGGCTATTCGGGAACGCGGGCACATTGTGCTGACGAATCCGGACATGCTGCACACGGGAATCTTGCCGCACCACACGAAGTGGACTCGGCTGTTTGAAAATTTGAAATACATCGTGATCGATGAGTTGCACACGTATCGCGGCGTGTTTGGGAGCCATTTGTGCAACGTGCTGCGACGGCTGCGGCGAATTGCGAAGTTTTACGGGAGCGAGCCGCAGTTTATTTGCTGCTCGGCGACGATTGCGAATCCGGGCGAGTTGGCTTCGCGATTGATTGAGGATGAAGTGGAAGTGCTGAGCGCAAATGGCGCGCCGGCGGGAGAGAAGACGTTTGTGTTTTACAACCCGCCGGTAGTGAACAAGGCGCTGGGGATTCGGAGAAGCTACGTCAATGAAACGGCGCGTGTGGCGCAGGAATTTCTGAAGCATGAGATGCAGACGATGGTGTTTTCGAATTCGCGGTTGCAGACGGAAGTGTTGCTGACGTATCTGCAGCAGGCGAATCCACGGCCGCCGTGGCAAGCGGACACGATTCGTGGGTATCGTGGAGGATATTTGCCGAACGAGCGGCGCGAGATCGAGCGCGGGATTCGCGATGGACGGATTCGGGGAGTGGTTTCGACGAGCGCGCTGGAGCTGGGGATTGACGTTGGATCGCTGGACGGCGTGGTGATGGCGGGCTATCCGGGCACGATCGCGGCGACGTGGCAACGCGCGGGAAGAGCGGGGCGGCGGAGCGGGAGTTCGTGCGCGGTGATGGTGGCGTCGTCTTCGCCGCTGGATCAATTTATCGTGCGGCATCCGGATTATTTTTTCGGAAATACGCCGGAGCATGCGTTCATTCAACCGGACAATCTGGAGATTTTGCTGAATCATTTGAAATGCGCGGCGTTTGAATTGCCGATTGAAGCGACGGAAAAAATGGGCGAGGTTGAATTACCGGAAATTCTCGCGAAGCTGGCGGAGGCGGGTTATTTGCACCGCGCGGGGGAGTTTTATCACTGGACGCAGGAGGCGTATCCGGCGGACACAGTGAGTCTGCGGTCGGTGACGAGCGATAACTTCGTGATTGTGGACATTACGGGCGAGCCGCGCGTGATTGGCGAAGTGGATTTTCCGAGTGCGCTGACTTTTTTGCATGAGAAGGCGATTTACCTGCACGGCGGGCAGCAATATCACGTGGAGCATTTGGATTTTAAGGAACGCAAAGCGTATGTGAAGGAAGTGGATTCGGATTATTACACCGATGCGGTGAAGTACACGCAGGTGCGCGTGCTGGAAGTCGCGCAGGGAGAGCGGATCGCTCGCGGCGGCGCGGCGAGCGCGATTGCACATGAACGTGCGCACGGAGATGTGCTGGTGCGGTCGCAGGTGGTGGGATTCAAGAAGATTAAATTTTTCACGCATGAAAATATCGGCGACGGGAAATTGGAGCTGCCGGAAAACGAGATGCACACGACGTCGTACTGGCTGACGCTGAAACGCGAGTTGGTGGAATCGCTTCCCTTTTCGGTAAGCGAGCGGCAGAGCGGGATGTTTGGATTGCTGCATGCGATGGAATCGGTGGCGACGCTGCTGCTGATGTGCGATGGGCGGGATTTGGGAACAGCGATTGGCGAGCGGCCGCCAGAGGCGGGCTCGGACGAAGCGGAATTTGCTCCGGTACGATTTGAGGATGTGGCATCGGCGAAAATGAAAGAGTTCTTTGAGCCGAATTTGTATTTGTACGACGCGTATCCGGGAGGGATCGGATTCAGCGAGCCGCTGTTCCGTGCGCACGAATTGTTGATGACGCAGACGCGGGAGCTGATTGCGGGATGCGAGTGCGAGGAAGGGTGTCCATCATGTGTGGGGCCTGCGGGAGATTTGGTGCCACGGGCGAAGGAAGCGGCGTTGGCGATTCTGGAGAGGATTTGCGGGTGAGAGTCGAGTGAGTGCATGGGATAGATTTTCGAGGCTGGCGGCGTTGAAGCCGGTTCGGGCGGCTTCGCCGCTGGCGGAGCCGACGAATGAGCCAATGCAGGGAGACGAAGTCACGCGGCTGCTGGGCGGGCTTTGCCAGAGAACGAAATTTGGACAGCATCTGACGATTCGAAACTGGTATGCGACGCCGGAGTTTGCGGAGCCATCTACGGCGGCGCTGGATTTGCTAACACGGAACAAGAATGAGGCGATTTCGCGCAAAACGCGCGCGGCGCTGGAGAATCCGGAAAAGTGGCTATTTTTGGATACGGAGACCACTGGACTTGCAGGCGGAACGGGAACGTACGCGTTTTTGACGGGGATTGGGTGGTGGGACGCAGGCGGGCTGCAAGTAGAACAGTTTTTTATGCGGGATTTTGCGGATGAACATTCAGTGCTGTGCGAACTAGCGGAGCGAATTGCGGAACGTCCTGTGCTCGTGACGTTCAACGGGAAAACATTTGACTGGCCGCTGCTGGAAAGCCGCTTTTTGATGACGCGGCGCATTGCGGCCCCGAAACTAGCGGCGCATCTTGATTTGCTGCATCCGGCGCGGGCGCTATGGAAATTGCGGCTGGGTTCGGTGCGATTGATCGAACTGGAGCGGGAGGTGCTGGATGCGCGGCGGTTGGGATGGCAACGCGATGATGACGTCGCGTCGGCGCTAATTCCGCAGTTTTATTTTGACTACTTGCGCGGAGGATCGGCGACACCGCTGGCGGCGGTGGTGCGGCACAATCAGATGGATTTGCGCGGGCTGGCGGCGCTGTTTGGAAAAATCAATGCAATGCTGGCCGAAGAAGAACCGGAAGAATCGGATGGCAGGGACTTGTTCGGGCTGTCGAGATTCTTGCACCGGCGCGGAGACACTCCGCGCGCGGCGAAGGTGTGCGCCAAGGCGATTGAGGCGGGACTGCCGGCGGAGCACCGGCATCAGGCGTCGCGCGAACTCGCGTTGATGGCGAGACGACGCGGTGACCATGAGGAAGCCGCAAGATTGTGGGAAGGCTTGTTGAGCGGAAGCCAGAATGCGATTGAGGCGTGCGAGCAACTAGCGATTCATCATGAGAGACGAGAGAAAAACCTGGAACGAGCGATGGAGTATGCACGATTGGGATTGAGCAAGCTGCAGGCGGGAGCAGTGCGATTGCGCGATCCGTATGCGGAGGCGCGAGGTGCACGGCAGGAGAAGGATTTGCTGCGGCGCGTGGCGAGGTTGGAAATGCGAATGGCTAACGAACGGCCACGGCGCCGCGAACGCCCGGCGGCGGCAGCAGGGCGACTTTTGTAGGATCGGATTCAAGCTTTTGCAGCGGTTCGGGAAGCGGCGGCCACTTCAGGTCTGAATTCCACTGAGCGAAAACTTTGCGGTCCGCGCCTTCGATCGTGATGCAATCGGTTGCGACACAGCGAATAAATACGCCGCCGTCCGGCGTTTCGAAGGAAAAGAAATTGGGACGGCGAAGCAGACGCGAGCGCTCCGAATATTTCTTTTCCAGGGCTTCAGAGTAGCGGCCGAAAAAGCGCGAGGCAGCTTCTTCGCTGGAGAGCGACAACCGCGTAGCAAGCATGAGCCTCTTCGTTTGCTTGTGCTCGTAAACGATGTAGCGATCGCCTTCCCAAGCTTCGGCCAACGCAACGGCACTCTTGGCGTCAATAAACTGTTTCAGAACTTCGCGCCATCCGAATTCGCCTAGAATATCTTCTTCAAGCTTCTCCCAATCCGGACCAAGCTGCTTATCGAAAGACGGAACGGAGACGGCTTTGGGAACTTTCCCCGATTTGTAGAGTGCGGGGTGGAGGATTTGTTGAGTGGAAAGCGGCGGCTTGTCGAAAAGAGCGGAGAGCGAGCTCCAGCCCGAGTTCTTCAGGGCTGCGGTCGTAAAGTTGAGTCCTGAGAGGTACGGAAAGAGCAAAGTGTCCTTGATGAAAGGCGGGGCCTGCTCGAGTTTGGGGCTGCTGGCCATGTCTCCCATGAACTTGGAAGCATCGAAGTCGGGCAAATTCTTGATGGAATAGCCCGTATCGCGGAGCATGTAATCCACCATGGCGGCGGTGGCGCTGCCTTCGAGGACGGCGTCGCGGGCCAGGGTTGCGTCCCCGTTCTCGTGAACGGCTTTGACCCATTGTTCGATGTGGAAGTATTGATCCTCGAGGGCGTGGGTTAGCTCGTGAGCCATGACGATTTTCTGGTCGGCCACAGGAATCCAATCGGCGATATAGAATTCCTCGGATTTGGGATCATAAAGGCCAGCAATTTGCTCGGTCATTAGGTCGATCATGAAGGGGTCAATGTCGAAACCCTTGGGCAGGAGGCCGAAGGCTTCGGCGGCGCGGGCGTCGGAGTAGCGTTCGCGGGGGTTCTTGTCTTCGTCCATCTGCCGGAGGACGTAGGCGCGAATCTCTTCGCGGGAGCGTAGGGTTTTCTTCAAGGGAGTGCGTAGCTTGAGACCGGTGATTTGGCTCATTTGCTGAAGGACATCGTCGGTGGCAGCGGCAAATTCGGTCAGAACCTTGTCTGAGGCGGCGGGAGGAGGGGCCGTAAAGGTTTGCGAGAAGGACGGGACCGCGAATGACAGAATGGAGAGGAGAAGAAGGCTAGAATACCGGGGCAGGCGAAGAGGCGGACAGGAGTTAGGTGTCATTCAGGCAGGATAGCAGAACGGCAGGGCACCAGAAGTGCAGGAAGGCAGGTAAGTTCCAATCCAGAACGGATTTGAGCGTTTCGAAATGGCACACGAATCAGATGAACGGTGGAGAAATGTGTAGGAGAATTGGAATGGCTGGAGCAGCCTGTTCTGAATCCTTAACAAAATGGTAATTTACGAAGTGGCAGCAGGTGTATAAGGGGTACTGAGGAGCAAAATGCTTCCTGGCCTTCGGCTTAGACAGGTCCGTGAAAAATTGGGGCTGACGTACCGTGATGTGGAGCGCATCAGTTACGAGCTCGCAGCCCGGCGGGGGCGACCGGAATTTGTGCTGCACATCAGCCGGCTTGCAGACATCGAAAATCACGATGTGGTGCCGAGCCTCCACAAATTGTACACACTGGCGGTGGTTTATCACCTGAGTCCGCTGGATCTGTTTTCCTGGTACGAGGTGCCACTGGAAGAGTGTTTTGAAGAAGGCGTCAACTTCCCCTCCCCGCAGACGCACAAGATTGCTGCGCCGACGTCGCTTAAGGTTCCGCTACGGTTTGATCCCGGATTTGACCCCAGACGGACGGATTTTCTATCGCGGATGGTGGAGAAATGGGGTCATTTTGAGGGCGCGCTGACGAATGGGAACGGCAGGCATTGCTACGGATTTGTGGGACTGGAAGACCGGCGAATGGTGCCGCTGCTGAGGCCCGGAAGCGTAGTGCTGGTGGATACCTCAGTGCGACACATGGAGGACGATTGCTGGACCTGCGAGCATGACCGGCCGATGTATTTCGTTGACGTGCGAACCGGATACAGGTGCGGGTGGTTTCATCAAAGCGGCTCGCAGCTAGTAATGCAGCCGCATACGCTATCGCGGTGTTTGCAGGAGTCCTGGAAAATGCCGGAGCAGGCGGAGATTGTGGGACGCGTGGTGGGAGTCGTAACGCGGCTAAACGAGCCGTGGCAGTTCAGGTTTGCAGAATCTCAAGGAGAGCACGGAGGTTCGAGCAAAAGAGCTCTTTGAGGTAGTCGGGCGAGTCTTCCGGCATAAGAACGCGGTAAGCCTCCATTTGGCGCCAGTGGGAGACAGTATCGCCAAGCGGGCCCTCCATTCCTTCCAGACAATTTCGCAGATCCCCCTCCTGGAGAACCAGCGGAGTTTCAAGAATCCGCTGAAAAATTTCCTCATGACATTGCTTTAAGGCTTGCTGAATCGCCTCGGCCGGATAGAGCGCGGCCAGGCCGGCATGCTCATACCGGCCCGTGGAAAGATCGCGCAAGGAAGTGATGTAGGTGAGCCTGCCGAAATCATTGGGAATGACAGCGAGAGTGTTGACGGCAAAATCGTGAATGATGTGACGGTTCTGTTCGAGCTGAGTGTGAATACCCACAGTTTGTGTTCCGAACGTAGAACGTTTTCCACCAAAACGACGCAGTAGAAAAACCCGCTCGCATGATGGCCACCAGGAGGTGTCCATCATGGGGCACAAAAAAGCAGGAGTGCGGCTGGGTCTTTCTCTGTTGGCAGTAGCAATCGTAGTTCCGCTGGCCAGCCGGGTCAATCACTTAGCGCAGAATTCGGTTGAGCAAGCGAAATCGCGGGTATTGAGGGCGGACGGGAATCCCATCCCGCCGTTGCCTCCGCCAAAGGCAACTTTGGTGGCAGATGGGAATCCTATTCCACCTTTGCCGCCGCCCAAGGGCACGGGTGGCAGCAGCATGGGAGTACTCGTTGCGGACGGGAATCCCATTCCGCCCCTTCCCCCACCGAAGGGAAGCAGCGAACAAGGCAGCGCGTTGCCAGCCTAGAGAATCGGGCAGGGCAAAGCGACAGCGAGGGATACGGCAATTATTAGAGTTCTCTTAAACCTCTGGTTACAGTACCGACTGGCTAACAAAGAGGCGCATCCTGGCTATTTACCATTCCCTAAGACAATGCTAGGATGCGCTTCTAGGCACTTGCATGGCCGAAATGGTCAAAGCCTTATGGGGTCTGATGATTGCGCTCGAACTGGCCGTGCTGCTCTTGATGGCCGGCAAAGGACAATACCGCGATTTTCCGGCGATTTTCATCTACCTGCTGATTAACCTTCTAGAAGTTCCCATCATATACGCGGTGTACTTTTTCAAAGGTTTTGGGTCTTGGCCGGCATACTGGACGGCGTGGATTTCGCAAGCGGTGATCGTGACAGCGCGATGGCTTGCCGTGTGTGAACTCTGCCGCAACGTGATGGGACAATTCCAGGGAATCTGGGCGCTCGCGTGGAGAGTTCTGGCCGCGCTGGGCAGTCTGGCATTGCTCGTGGCTTTGGTCCTGGGCCGTCACGATTTTGTGAGATTGGTTAGCACATTCGATCTGGGGCTTGAGCTTTCGATGGCGACCGTACTCGTGGGGTTCTTCCTCTTTGCGCGCTATTACAGAGTGGAAGTCCAGAATTCTCTCAGGTCCATGGGAATCGCATTCTGTCTGTATTCCATTTTTCGAGCATTCAACGACTCGGTGCTGCAGACCTTTCTCAGGAATTATTCGAACACGTGGAACGTCGTGGATGAAGTGACCTATATCGCAACTCTGACTTTGCTGGGAAGCGCGGTTTATGTGCTGCGTTCCGAGGATGAGCGGAAGGTCGTACTACTTCCGCGAACGGCTTATGCCGAACTTGCGCCACAAATGAATGAGAGGCTGAAAGCCCTGAATGAGCGCCTCAATCGACTCCTAAATTCCAAGGAAGCGGGCAAACCATGAACCTACTTCTGATAGTCATGGGAGTGCTGGTGGCCAGCGTCTTGGGGTTGCTGCTTTGGTCCACGGGCAGAAGAGTGTCTGAGCGAGGACCAGTGCGGGACGAAATCGAGAATCTTTGCTTGGCGGGCAAACATGTGATCAACCTTCCGCAAATCCGGCAGGCAATCGAACCTGCGGATTTTGAATACCTGTCTGAGAGGTCCGACGCAAAGATGGTGCGAAAGATTCGCAAAGAACGGCGGCGCATTGCCCTGAGGTATCTGGAGGGACTGCGGGAAGATTTTGAGCGGCTGGTGGATACAGCGCAAGCGGTGGCGGCGCTTTCTCCCGAAGTGGAAGCGAAAGAAGAGTGGAAGCGGTTTCGATTGAGTGCGGAGTTCAGGATCAAGCATCGGCTGGTCTGGGCGAAATTTGCTCTTGGAGCGCCGACATTCCCCGGATTGGAAGGGATTGCAGTGATGGTGAGTTCGCTTGCCCTTGATCTGGAGCGGGCCGTGGCGAAGTCTACTGTGACGGCGATGGGGCCAGCAGCGCCACCATCAGCGTAGAGCTGAAAGATTGGCGCGGCTGAGAACAGAATCAATCGTGGAAAGAAGCTGAAGCGGATCAAAGGGTTTTTGCAGGACGGGTTCGGAGCCGGCTTCCTGCGCGTGTGAACTTTCCGCCATAGCGCTCATCACAATGAGGCGATCGGAGAAGGCGGGCCGCTCGCGCTCCAGCCATTCACGCAGGCCTTTGCCGCCTTTGCGGCCGGCGACCTCCACATCGGACAAGATCAGGTCAAATTCGCGAGAGCGAAGTTGAGCTTGCGCCTCTTCCAGGCTCCTCGCGGAAAAAACCTGATGTTCGCGGTTCCTCAACATGGCCTGGATTGCTTCGAGGACCGAGGTCTCTGGGTCGACGAGAAGGATTCTGGCGCGTTCGACGACGGAAGGCACCTTGGTCTCGGCGGATTCCTTGACAGCCGCGACTTCCTGGCAGGGAATCTCAATTACGAAACATGCGCCACGTGGAGGATCGTTCTTTACGCGAATCGTTCCGCCGTGTTCGGTGACAATGCCGTAGCAAATGCTGAGGCCCAAACCGGTGCCCTTGCCGACAGGCTTTGTCGTGTAGAACGGATCAAAAACGCGGGAAGAATCCTTAACGCCCGGGCCGCTGTCCGTAAATTCGACGAAAAGCTTTTGTTCCCTGGCGCCGGTGCTGACCCACAGGTCCCCTTCCGTGGATGTTTCAAGGATGGCGTCCACGGCATTGTTCACCATGTTGAGGAAAACCTGCTGCAACTGATGGGGATCGGCGGCGGTCACAGGCAGATCCGCCGCGAGATCAAGATGCACGCGGATGTTGTTCATACGCAAATCGTAATCGCGGAGGGCGAGCGTATCCTCGACGATCTTGTTGAGCGAGACGGGAATGCGTTCCGGCTTGTGCTGACGCGCAAAGCTGAGCAGATTCTGAACGATGCGGTGCGTGCGCTGCGCCTGTTTGTAGAGCTTTTCCGAGTATTCGAGGCCTTGCGCGTTCATTTGTCCGTTAGTGCTGAGCAGTTGGCTGTAGCCAAGAATTGCGGTGAGCGGATTGTTAAGTTCGTGCGCAACGCCGGAGATGAGCTGGCCGACCGCAGCCATTTTCTCGCTGTGCAGGAGCTGCTCCTGCGTTTTTCTTAGGTCGTCGTAAGCCTGGCGGGTCTGCTCATAAAGCAAAGAACGTTCGATGGCGTTCGAAGTCTGGCTTCCCACGGCGATGAGAAGATTTACGTCCGACGGGGAAAATTCGCGAGGCGCGCGGCAACCAATTACAAGAGCGCCCATGATGCGGTCTTTCGACCAGAGAATAACGAGATACGCGGTGACAATTTGTTCTTTGCGTTGCGCGTCGCGGAAGACCTGGGGAAGGGGCAGTCCCTGCGCGGAAAGAAATGTGGCGTGAACGGCCTTGATGTGGTGCAGCAATTCCTGTGGAACTTTGGCGGGAGGGAAATTGCGCGCGAATTCGGAACGATGACCGACGGCAGCGACGCGGCGAATGACATCGCCGCCTTCGTCAAAAAGATAGAGAGAAGATGCGTCCAAGCCGAAGAGTTCAACGATCTGGCGCAACGTGCGATGCAGGGAGTCAGAAAGGTCCATCGATTCCGTGAGAGTTTTTGAAATCGAATTCAGGACGAGGAGTTCGCGATTTCGGCGGCGAATTTCATGTTCCGCGCGCTTACGTTCGGTGATATCGAGAAGGAAGCCTTGATAAGCGGTGATCGTTCCTGAAGCTTCGCGAACAGCAATGGAGGACTCCATGACTGTGCGGATTTCGCCGTCACGCGTGCGGAGCTCGAATTCGTAGTCCGCAACGGAACCATGGTCTTCCAGAAGCTTTTTTAGACGCTCGCGATCCTGCGGGTTGACGTAAAGCGACGGAATATCCAGCGCCAGAAGCGACTCGCGGGTGGGGTAGCCGCAAATTCGAAGGAAGGCTTCGTTGAAATCGAGAAAGTGGCCCTGCGGGGTTGAAATGAAGACGCCTTCCTGCACGTTGGAGACAAGCGTGCGGTATTTCTCCTCGGCGCGTTTTCGTTCGGTGATGTCCTTGAGGACGTGCACGGTGCCGAGAGCGCGGCCCGAGGGATCCGAAAAAGTGGAGTTGGAGGCAAGAAAAAATCCCGGAAGCCAGGGATCGGGGTCGTCGCCTTCACCGGCACGGCCTTCGCAATAAGGGCAATTTTCGAAGTTGAGATTCTTTTTCGGAAAAAGATCGCAGACGCTGCGGCCGGCATGGGCGGCGGAGTCACGTCCAGTGAGGTGACGAAGGCGTTGATTCAGGCGGACGATGCGGAATTGCTGGTCGTGGACCAGAATGGGATCGCCGATGGAATCGAAAGTGTATTCCCATTGCCTGTGAACGCTGTCGACTTGTTCGAATAGGCGGACATTTTGCAAAGTAAGCCCGAGAAAATTCGCAATGTTGGTGAGGTAGGCGACTTCGTCGGCCTCATATCTTAGCGAGCCATTGGAGCCCAGGGCGAGGATGCCCAGGACGCCGTCTTTGCCACGCAGTGGAAGCGCGATGATGTCCTGCACCTTGCTCTCGGCCATTCTGCGGCGCTCTTGCTCGTCCTGTTCATCCTCAATTCGAAGGATTTGGTGATCCTTCTGAAGAACGCGCTTGGCCCAATTTTCTTCGGCGGAAATCGAGTTATGCTGTTTCAGATAGCTTTCCTGGAATCCGACGGCCGCGTGAATGACCAGCTTCGCCTTGTTCCGGTCGCCCTCGAGGAGCCGGACAATCCCGTGGCTTGCGCCGACGCTCTCGACTACGTGCTTCAGCACACTGTCGAGCAATTCCTTTGCAGAAAGAGTTTGCGTGCCGGCTGCGGTCAGAAGCGTCAGGCGGCGAAGCTTTGCGTTGAGTTCCTCGTTTCTCGAGCGGGAGCCTTCCAGAACCAGGACGACCATGGCCATGCCGAGGCCCACGCCAAGCAGGTCGTCAAAGGCAATGCGCATGAAAAAGTACGCGCTACCCGGCCAGTGCGGGCGGTCAATTCCATGAATTGCGCTAAGAAAGAACAGAGCCGAGAGGAGATGTTTGCCATACGCCTTGGTAGCGGAGTGCAGAAGGAGCCAACCGGAGGCCAAACTCAGAATACAAAGCAATATGGACGTTTCCCATCGAATCGTGCCAAAGCTTGCCGGCGTCGAACGTTCCAAATAAATCAGCGCGAGTATGGAAACAACGGAAAGCGGCCAGATAGCCAGGAAACGTTTCTTGGTGCCAATACGAAAATTCAAAACGGTACTGAGGAATGCGAAGGAAGCGGCGATGCGAAATGCCAGGCTGAGCGTGGAAAGCCACTCGAAGGGCACACTCAGATTGAACAGGTCGGCGATGGCCGAACCTGTTAGCATGAGCCAGCCGGTAAGCCAGAGACGGAAATAGGAAGCGCGGTGATCCCGCTTCAGGAGGGCGAAAAGGACAAGGAGAACGACGCAGGCGGTCGCTTCAAAGAAGGCGATGGCAGGCAAGCCCTGATTTTGCGGCACGATGCGCAATCTCCCGATTACCGAATTTCGCGGGCAAGCGCCTCCGTACGTTAGGGACAGTCTTGCACTGCGCCTTGCCTTATGAGAGAAACGTTAATTCTGACGCTAACATGCTGTTTTCTGAATGAGCAAGGATGCCCCTAGATGGGTGTGACCTCTCGTATAATGACGGCTGGGAGCCGCCTTACCGTGGAAACCGAGAAAATACTGGTTGTCGATGACGAAGAAGCAATCCGCGAAGTTGTTTCGACCATGTTGCAGGCGAAGGGGTACGACTGCGCTGCGGTGAACAACGGGCGGGCGGCGCAGGAATACGTGAAGCGGACCACCCCGGATCTAGTACTGAGCGACATGATTATGCCGGAGATGGACGGCATCAAGCTTTTGGATTGGCTGCGGGAATATGACCCGGAAGTGCCTGTGATCATGGTCACGGCAATTCACGACATTTCCACGGCGCTGGAGGCGATTCGGCGCGGAGCGTACGACTACATTTTGAAGCCGTTCGAAAAGGACCAGCTGTTTCTGGGAGTCGGGCGCGCGCTGCAGCATCGGCGCCTGATCATGGAGAACCGAAATTACCAGCGAAATTTGGAGCAGCTGGTCGAGGAACGAACGGCGCAGTTGAGCGGAACGCTGGCACAGCTCGAGCAATCTTACGACGACACGCTGGAAGCTCTTGGAAGCGCGCTGGACTTGAAGGATGCGGAGACGGAAGGACATTGCCAGCGCGTGACAGCCTTCACGATTTCGATCGCGAAAACCATGCCTGTGCCGAATCCGTATTTGCCAGTGCTGGCGCGTGCAGCGTTTTTGCACGACATTGGAAAAATGGCGATTCCGGACAGCATTTTGCGAAAGCCCGGGCCGCTGAACGATGACGAAAAGCAAGTGATGCGCAGGCACTGCCAGATCGGCTACGACATGCTGATTCGAATTCCCTTTTTGCGGGATGCGGCAGAAATCGTGCTGGCGCACCAGGAATTTTTTGACGGGAGCGGCTATCCGCGTAATTTGAAAGGCGAGCAGATTCCTCTGGGCGCGCGCATATTTACCGTGGCGGATTCGCTGGACGCGATGATTAGCGACCGGCCATACCGGAAGGCCTTGCCAATCTCTCATGCGCGCGAGGAGATTCGCAGGTGCGCGGGAACACAGTTCGATCCGAAAGTAGTGGACGTGTTTCTATCCATTCCCGAGCAGCACTGGATGGATTTGCGTGAAAACCTCGGCTCGCCGTTCCGCCTGGCTCATTTGAAGAGCTTGCAGGCGACGTAGGCAGAATCATGAAACTAGATTCCAGAAAATGAAAAAGGGAGGCTGAAGTTCAGCCTCCCTTTTGTTCAAGTTAGAAATGCGAGCTAGAACTCGTACCGCAGCGAGAACTGCATCACGCGGTTGTCATTTGCCTGTGCAGTGATCTGCCCAAACGTGGGCGAATTGATATTCGCAGCCGGATCGGAAAAGTTCGTATGGTTGAGAGCGTTGAAAGCATCTGCCCGGAATTGAATGGCATGGCTTTCCGACCACGGCATCTGAAATCTTTTCGCCACGCCGAGATCGAAGTTGACAAACGAGGGACCGCGAAGGTTGTTACGATTACCAATCTCTCCGCCGAAGGGATTGCTGAGCGCGCCTAGCGTAGTAGTCGGGTCGGCGAAATATTGAATTTGCCCGCCATCGTTATGAATATGCGTAGCCAAAGCTGAGCTCGACCCGGTGAGAACTGCCGGACTGTCAAATACGAAACCGACAGGGAAAGCTCCCGTTGTGGTGCTGAAGGCAAAACCGGAGTGCGCGGTAAAGATACCGGAAAGTTGCCAGCCGCCGATGAGCGTATTCCAGCCCTTGTTAACGTTCCTGCCGAACATTCTTCCCCTGCCAAACGGCAGATCGTACACGGCGTTGGCAGTGAAGAAATGAGTGGCGTCGAAGTCTGAGGGCCCGCGGCACACTCTGAAGTTTGTGGCATCGCAAACTAGGCCACCGATAACGGTATTCGCAACACTCGAAACGTTGTCAATCGACCTGGAGAAGGTATAGTTGAAGTCAAACTGCAAGCCCTGCGACAGCCTTCTCCGCAGCGTCACCAACATGCCGTTGTAGCTGGACGAACCGAAGTTGCCGATGTAGGCATTTGTGGAAAACTGCCCGGGCAGTCCCACGTTGTTGGCAAGCAAGCCGGCTCCGTTGAGTGCTTGCAGTGTATCCGATAAGTCGCCTTTGACCACCAGGCTTCCTAATGCATTGGCGATAAGCTGCGTGGCCCCCGGGAAAACCTGATTCTCGAACCACGGTTGTGGCGTCACTGTGGTTGCCCCGTTGCGCACTTCCTGGCTGAGTGCGTTGAATGCCGGGAACAGGAACTGCCCCGAGGCGGTGTCCTTGAAATTAAGCACTTGTCCTGCGTCCGCCTGGGCGAAGAGTTTCCGGCCGAGACGTCCAACATAGTCCACTTCCAGAATGAAGTTGCCGGGAAGTTCTCTTTGCACGCCAAACGTGTACGTGTATGCGTATGGCGTGTCGAAGCGGTGGTCCACTGTGTAATTGAATTGCCCTTCTGCATTCCCGAAAGGAACGCCGGAACTGTCAACGAAGGGCGCCAGCGGGTGGGTGACCGGCTGCGGAGTATTCGTCACCGGCAGAGAGCCAAGCGCCGTGAAGCGCGGGTCCGTTGCTAGATTGCCAAAGAGCGTGTTCGATGTCGTGTTAAAGAGATAGGACAACTGGTCTTGAATAAAGTTGATTGTATTTGCATTCACTCGATCGTGAACGATGGAAGCGCCGGCCCGTATAACGGTCTTTCTCTCTCCAAAAATGCTTCCGAGCATGCCATTGCGGAACGTGGGGTTGTAGGCGACCGCGAGTCTCGGAGCAAAGTTGGTCGGGTCAGAATTATAGATATCACGCCCTCCGTTATTCGCCTTTCCGCCCAGGTTGTAGTTTAGGAAAGGAATGGCGGTATCTCCGCCAATCCCTTGCGCGGCTGCCACCACGCGGTCATTTAGGTACGTCTGAAAACCGATATCGGAAACTGACTGCAAGCCATTCGTCTCGTAAGGCACGGAGAAATAGAGGTAGCGCATGCCGTACGTGAAGGTGAGAGAGCTGGTCACCCGCCAGGAATCCTGGATGTAGCCTTCATATTCGAAGTAGCGATAGTTGCGCACTTTTGGAGACCCTACCGGTTGTGCGGAGCCATCGGTGGTCAAGTTGAAGTTTGTGTCAACGGAGGCAAAGCGCCCCAGTAAGAACGGGAACGTTTGATCCCATTCGGTTCTGGCGACAGTACTTGCCAAAATATCGCTTGGGCGTTGGGAAGCAGTAAGGCTGTTCAGCAGGCCGCCCAGACCGATGCTGACAAAATTGAAATCGTTGATTTGGGTCGAAGTCTGATGTTGTGGCTTGAACGTTCCTCCGAACTGGATCAGGTGATGCCCCTTCGTCCAACTGAAGTCGTCGCGAATCGTCGGTACAGGCACGATGCGGAACTGACTCTGCAATGTGGGAAAAGGTGCGGAAAGGAGCGATCCGTTCGTCGTACCCGCCAGCGTATAGGAATTAGGAAATGCGGGCTGGAAGATAGATGGGAATCCCAGCCGCGATGAAGTGATGCCGAATACAGCTTGGTTAATCTTTGCGTTTGAAATGTTCCAGGTGTGTCCGATCGCAAAACCATAGTCGCGCTGCGTTATTTGCGAGGCTGGTGTTGGGTCACCAGGGAATTGCGCCGCAACGTTATTAATGTCATCAGTCCGCGACGAACGAACTATGTTGAATCTGCCAAACAGGCGCTGATTAGGTGTGAGGTTGAAGTCCACGCGTGAAGTATAGGTGTTGAAAGCAAGCCTCACGGGAGCATTGAATCGAAAACCGCCCGTATTGATGCCGTCCCCGGCTGAAAGATCGTTGGCGGACGGATATCTGCCTGTCACAAATGAGAGCAAGGCTGCGTCGGCGCCTGTGTGGGCGGGGTCTAACGCCGCTAGTGAGTTTGGCCCCGTGGCCGGAGTCGAGCTAATGCACTGTGGCGCCGTTTGGAGTGTCGCCGACGCATCGCAGCCAGGCCCATTGTTGATGTAGTTCAAAACTCCATTGCGGACGTTATCTAGAGGAACTGTTCTTAGCTCCTGGTCCTGGCTGGCATCGCGCCGCCCTTCATAGTTGAAAAAGAAAAACAGCTTGTCCTTCTTTACCGGGCCGCCCAGGCTGCCGCCGAACTGATTTCGAATCAGCGCCGGGCGGTCGATACCGTTTTTGTTGTTAAAAAAGCTGTTCGCTTCCGTGATTGTGTTGCGGTGATATTCGTAGGCGTTGCCGTGCCAATTATTGGTGCCGCTTTTGGTCACGAGCTGAATCTGCGCGCCGCTGCTGCGACCCAGATCGGAAGTGTCTCCAATGGTGATTCCGCGAAATTCCTGCACTGCGTCAATCGGCTCATTTCCGACAGTAGCAAACGCCTGCCCTGTAGCCTGGTCGTTGGCATCAATGCCGTCAATCGTGATGTTCCCTTGATCCGCGCGAGCGCCTGTCACCGCTCCATTGCGATTGCCGGAAGGATCGTTGTTATCGGTGATAACCACGCCTGGCTGCAATCCAAGAAGAGCCGCTGGAGAATCGCGCAACTGCACCGGCAAACTCTCAATCAGCTTCGACCCGATCACGTTGCCAACCGTTGCGTCCGTGGTGTTTAGGGTCGCTTCGCCGCTGGCCTGCACCTCCACCGTTTGGCTGACCACGCCAAGTTCCAATTGCGCATCTCGCTTTTCCACGACGCCGACGCCGAGCGCCACTTTTTCAATTACCAGCTTTCGGAATCCATCCTTGGTGAATGTCAGGCGATAACCTTCACCGGGAGCAACGCGTAGAAACTGGTAATACCCGGTTTCATTGGTGGTCGTCGTCGCGTGAACGCCGGTGTTGTCGTTGTCCAGGGCAACGGTGACTCCAGAAATCGCGCCTCCACTGTTATCTAGGGCCACGCCGCTCACTGCCGAAAACTGCTGAGCATTCGCCCGTCCGGCTGCTAGAAATACAATCACTGATAAAAACAGACCAAATACCCTCAGCAATCTATTCATGAATCCCTCACCATGTCCTTGCTTCGAAAACTGTTGAGTAACTGCGGAAAATCCATGGAGCAAGTATTCATCCATTGAAGCAAGTGGATGAACTGTAGTTTCCATCGTAATTCCACTGAAATTACGGATGTTATTGGTAATGAGCGCGCGGGGAGAAACGGAAATACAGAATTTATATTTGGGTTTGCGTACTTTCTATTGAATTCAGAATGTTGTTTAATAACTTTTCTGCATTTAGATGCGTCCAGAAACGAATCACCGGAACATAATTTTCTCTTGAAACGTAAATCAGCGTTGCTACGTCTCATGTCTAAGTTGGAATAGCGAATCACGGCGGAATTCCGCAAGCCTGTCGTATACTGGGTGCATTCACAAAGAAATGACGTCGCCGGTACCATCCGTGATTTCTACTCAAGCCATCAACCAGTTTGATTTGAGCGGCCAGTACGCGGCGATTGGAGCCGAAGCGCGCGCGGCCGTGGAGCGCGTGCTGGCGTCGCAGCAGTTGGTCTTGGGGCAAGAAGGGTTGGCGCTGGAAAAAGAGTTGGCGGCATTTTGCGGAGTTACGCATGGCGTTGGCGTAGCGAGCGGAACCGACGCGCTGATCCTGGCGCTGCGCGCTTGCAATGTTTATTCCGGCGACGAAGTGCTCATCCCTACGCTGACGTTTGTGGCCACGGGAAGCGCGGTGAGTGCGCTTGGAGCGCGGCCCGTTTTCGCTGACGTAGACCGCGCGACGTTGAATCTCGATGCAGCAGACGTGCGCCGCCGAATCACCCCGAAAACGAAAGCGATTATCGCGGTGCACTTGCACGGCCTCGCCGCGGACATGGATCCCCTGCGCGAAATCGCGAAAGAGCGCGGCCTTCCTCTAATCGAGGACAATGCGCAAGCTATCGGCGCGACGTACAAAGGCCGCCGTACCGGATCGCTTGGCGACATTGCGTGCATCAGTTTTTATCCCACTAAGAATTTAGGCGCGGCGGGCGACGGCGGCATGATCGTCACAAATTCCTCGGATTTAGACGCGCGGCTGCGGACGCTGCGCAATCACGGCCAGGCTTCGCGCTACATCAGCACGGAACCCGGATGGAACAGCCGGTTGGATGAAATTCAGGCAGCAATTTTGCGTGTGAAGCTGCGGCACTTGCCGGCCTGGCAAAAAGCGCGACAAGCCAATGCAGTGAAATATTCAAATTTGCTGGCCGGAGTCGCCGGAATTCGCACGCCGGTTACGCGCGACGGCTACGAACACGTTTTTCATCAATACACGATTCGCTCCACGCAGCGGGATGCGCTGCAGAAGTTTTTGAGCGAACGAAAAATCGGAAGCACGATCTACTATCCGGTGCCTCTGCATCTGCAGCCGCTCTATTCGGGGCTGGGACACAAGCTTGGAGATTTTCCAAACGCGGAGCACGTCGCGGGGGAGATTTTGTCGCTGCCGATGTATCCGGAACTGAGCGAAGACAAAATCGAGCGTGTTGCCGCTGTGATTGCCGAATTTGTGGGCAACTAACGCCAGCCATTTCCCAGATACAAAAGCATCAGCAAGAAGACCCAAAGCCCGTCCATAAAATGCCAGTAATACGAAGTGACTTCCGCGGCGGCTGCACGCGTCATTTCCGAATGTTTAAATCTTCGCAGACCTACGTAAAGCAACGCGCAAATCCCGCCAAACAGATGGACCGCGTGCGCGACGGTGAAAAGATAGAAGAATGCAGCGGCCTGGCTTTTGCTTCCGTAAATTCCGGCAACGACTAGTTCGCGCCAGGCAATGATTTGACCGAGAACGAACGCGATGCCGAGAGACGTAGTGAGCATCCAGAGTTTTTTGAATCCGCTTGGGTCGAGGGCGGAGAGCCGTTTGCGCGCGAGCTCGAGCGTGGCGCTGCTCGAAAGCAAAACTATTGTATTGAACCAGAGAAGAGCCGGCACGCGAAACGTATTCCATTTGTCGCTGGTGCTGGTGGCTCGCAGCACGAGAAACGCCGCGACGATGGCCATAAAAAACATCAGAATAGCAACCATCGCGAGAGCGATTGCAATGGCGTACTTGCGCGCAGAAGAACTCCCGGGAACGCGTTTGCCGCCGTCGCCGGAATCGCCGCCATCGCGTCCGGCGGGCGGTTTCCCTCGCCCGCCAATGTCTTCGATGATCAGCTCAATGTCGTCCAGTACCGATGTTCCCGCCATGTTCCTCTCACATTTCTAACGCGACTTCTTCAACGCAGCTTCGCCAACTGATCCGGCGCGAGGTGCTGAGGCACAAAATCCTCGCCGGCAAGAGGCACGCCAAATTCATAAGCACCCCGAAATACGACCGGCACGCCTCCTTGAAAATTTTCGCTGGGAGGAGGCGAAGCCACCGACCATTCGAGAGTTGTGGCGCGCCAGGGATTTTTCGCGCCCGTGGATTCGCCTCGCAGCAGGCTCCAGAAGAAGTTGTACAAAAACAAAATTTGCGCGAAGACGGTTGCGATTGTGGCGAAAGTGATGAGCGTTCGCAAGGTCTCATGTCCGCGTGAAGCGACTGCCGGAGTTGCGCGTTCAAGCAAGCCAAGCCAATGCATGGTCATAAAAAGGACGTAGACGCCGGCAAACGTAAGCCAGAAATGGATCTTGCCAAGGGTTTCGTTCAAGCGGCGGCCGAATATTTTAGGAAACCAGAAGAAGAGCGCCGCAAGAATCGCGAATGTCGCCGCGACTCCCATGACGAGATGAAAGTGGCCGGCGACGAATGCGTCGCCGGTGCTGCCGCCGCTAAATTCTCGTCGCGCAAGAAAAATCCCAGACAGGCCGCCGGACAAAAACAGGGAAACGAACCCGAGAGCAAACAGCATTGCGGTGGTAAGCCGGATCTTTCCGTTCCAAAGCGTGCCCAACCAGCAAATCACGAGCAGCAACGCGGGCGCGCCGAGCGAAGATGCGAGCATCGAAAAGACGAGCGGCGTGTACGGATTCAAGCCGCTGCCAAACATGTGCTCGCCCCAGATGCAAAAACCAAAAAGACCGACGGCGCACAACGCCAGCACGGCAAGCCGCTCGCTCCAGAGGGGCTTTCGGGAATAGACGGAAAGCAAATGAGTGACGATTCCGAAGCATGGAAGCATGGCCACGTAAACTTCGGCTTGCGCAAGAAACCAGAACCATCGCTGCCAGATTGTGGATGCTGTGACTGGGATTTGCGAAGCGATACCGAAAAAATGCGTGCCAAACAAACGATCGGAGATGAGCAGTGTGCTCGAGGCAAGCAGAATGCTAAAGATCAGAAAGCTGAGGATGGCGGTGATGAACCACGCCCAAGCTGTAATGGGCATGCGCGGAAGCGTCATGCCCTTGGCGCGGAGGTTTGTCACGGTAACACAAATATTGAGCGAGGCAATCAGCATCGCGCCGCAAAAGCACATGACGCTCAGAAGCCAGAGCGTGGCACCGCTATCGGGACCGGTGACAAAAGAAACGGAAATTCCAATGAGCGAAGCAGCGGTCATCCAAAAAGAAATTCCGCTCAGAAGAGGAAACGCCATTTCGCGCGCCCCGATTTGCAACGGCAACATAAAGTAACCGAAGCCGCATTGCGGCGCGGCGGTGAGAACGAAAAATACCATCAAAGAGCCATGCAGAAGCGCAATCGCGGCGTAGCGATCGGGGTCGGTTGGAACAGCAGCAACTTGATGCGACAGCTGCAAACGCATCACCAGAGAGAGCGTCATGCCGAAGACGACGCTGAAGAGCGCGAGCCACAGAAAATGCAAACCGACGGACTTGTGGTCAGTGGAAAACAGGGCTCGCAGGAAGCAGCGGGGAGGCTGCATGTCGTCATCGTTCGGCCGATGTTCGCGTGAATCCATGGCTCAGAGCTGCCGGAGCGTCAAGGCAGGCAGATAGGATACATCCGGTGCGGGAGTAACTGGAATGCGGACTGGAAGAGTCGGAGGCGGGACTCGAAAATGAGGAGAAGTTTTGGTGCGGCAGAGAGGACTCGAACCTCCACGGTATTGCTACCGCCAGCCCCTCAAGCTGGTGCGTCTGCCAATTCCGCCACTGCCGCACATAGGTGACAAAGCTAGTTTAGCCGCGATGAGCGCCGCCCGCAACCGAATCAAAAATGCCGCGAACTACTTTTTCTGAGGTGGCGTCTGAGTCGGCGCCTGCTGCTGCGGAGGCTGCTGTTGTTGCGGTTGCGTCGCGGGCGCCGGTGTCGTTGTTTGAGCCGGAGTCGTTGCCGGCGCAGTCGCGGGCTTGGACGCGGGCTTTGTCGTGTTGTAAATCACCGACCCGCCCGTTCCCGACACGCGCTCCACGCGCACAAACAATGCCATCGCGCAAACCATGAACATGATTGCGCACCACGTCGTCGCTTGCGAAAGAATCGTCGCCGCGCCGCGTGGTCCAAAAGCCGTCTGGCTACCCGCTCCGCCAAACGCGCCTGCAAGGTCCGCCGCCTTGCCGCTCTGCAGCAGGACGACGATGATCAGCACAAGACAATTCATCACAAAAAAAGTCGTCAGCAGCCAACCGGCGAAACGGAATCCAACGGCAATGATTCCAAGTCCAACCAGCAGCGAAATTCCCCATTTCATCCAACCAGGCATTGCTTACTCCTAATCTCTTTTGAAATCCCGGCCTGCGCCGGTCTTTTGTTCTTACGGGCAATTCACGATCTGCGCGAAACTTTCCGCGACAAGACTCGCTCCGCCCACGAGCGCGCCGTCCAACTCTTCCGGCGCTAGCAAACCCTGAATATTTTCAGGCTTGACGCTGCCGCCATAGAGAATCCGCACAGCCGAGGCGTGTTCGCCAGAAAACTGATCGGCCACGCACCGGCGCAAGAACCGATGGGCCGCCGCCGCGATTTCCGGCGTCGCCACCTTGCCCGTGCCAATGGCCCAAACAGGCTCGTATGCCAACAGAATACGGGAGAATTCGTCGCCGGTCAATGAACCTGGCCCAGCGATAAATTGCTGAGAAAGAACGGCTTCCGTGCGCCCTTCCTCCCTGTCCGCCAACAATTCGCCAAGGCAAACGATAGGGGTCAGGCCGGCGTCCAAGGCGGCCTTCGCCTTCTGCGCCACGCCGAAATCCGTTTCCCCAAAAAATTGCCGCCGTTCGGAATGGCCGATGATGACGTACCTGCAGCCTGCATCGGTAAGCATCCCGGCGCAGACTTCCCCTGTGAACGCGCCTTCTTTGCGCCAATCGAGATTCTGAGCGCTGATTCCGATCCGCGTTCCCTTCGCGGCTTCCACTGCCGCGCACAGCGAAGTGTACGGAGGGGCGATCACAATGTCACAGTGGTTGGTATTTGCCACCAGCGGCTTAAACGCAGCGAAAAACGCGCGCGTCTCCCCCTGTGTCTTGTACATCTTCCAATTGCCCGCCATGACGCGGCGACGTTTCGCGGCGCTCATCGGTTGGTCAGCGCCTCAACGCCGGGCAGCTTCCGTCCGCCAAGAAATTCGAGCGACGCTCCGCCACCCGTGGAAATATGCGAAATCTTGTCGGCAACTCCGGACTGATGCGCCGCGGCCACGGAATCCCCGCCGCCAACGATGGAAACAGCTCCGGCTCCAGTCGCGGCCGCGACTGCCTTTGCGACTTCCAGCGTTCCTTTTGCAAACGCGGGCATTTCGAATACGCCCATAGGGCCGTTCCACACAATCGTTTTCGCCTTCGAAATCTCCGAGGAGTAAGCTGCGATCGTTTTCGGCCCGATGTCGAGCCCCATCTGATCGGCAGGAGTCGCTGTGACTTCGTAAATAGTCGCCGGCGCATCCGCTTTGAATTCCGGCGCAGTCACGTGGTCCACCGGCAGCAGAAATTTGAAGTTTTTCGCTTTGGCGTCCGCCAAAATTTTGCGCGCCAGATCAAGCTTGTCGTCTTCCACCAGCGACTTGCCAATCTGCAAGCCCTGCGCCTTCAAAAACGTGTATGCCATGCCGCCGCCGATGAGCATCGCGTCCGCAATCTTCATCAGGTTCTCGACGACCTCGATTTTGTCGCTGACTTTCGCGCCACCGATAATCGCGACAAACGGCCGCGCGGGATTCGTCACCGCTTTTCCCAGATAAGCGAGTTCCTTTTCCATCAAAAGGCCAGCCGCCGCTTTTTGCACAAACTTCGTGATCCCCACGACCGATGCGTGCGCGCGGTGCGCGGAACCGAACGCATCACAAACGAACAACCCGTCGCACAAAGCGGCAAGCTGTTTGGAAAAGCCTTCATCATTTTTTTCTTCTTCCGGATGAAAGCGCACATTTTCGAGAACGAGCACTTCCCCGTCGCGCAATGCCTTGCTCTGCCCCTCGACACCCGGCCCAATACAATCCGCGCCAAACGCCACCGGCTTGCCGAGCAACTCTTCCAGCTTCTTCGCCGCCGGCCGCACGGAATACTTTGGATCCGGGCCGCCTTTTGGCCGCCCCAGGTGCGATGCCAGCACAAGCCGCGCGCCCTTTTCAATCGCAAGCTTCAGCGTCGGCAATGTTTCGCGAATCCGCGTGTCGTCCGTGACCGCCCCGTCTTTCAATGGCACGTTGAAATCCACGCGAATAAATACGCGCTTCCCCCGCAAATCCAGGTCTTTGATTGTCAGTTTGTCCATTTTTAAATTTTCAGTTCTGAGTTAGCACAACTTTCGCTTAGAACTTGCTCGCCATCAACTTGATCAAATCGCGGCACCGGCAAGAATAGCCCCACTCGTTGTCGTACCACGCAAGAACCTTCACGCAACGGTCGCCGACCACTTTCGTGTACTCGGAATCGACAATCGAGGAGTTCGAATTGCCCTTAAAGTCCGCGGAAACAAGTTCCTCTTCCGTATATCCAAGAATCCCCTTCATCGGACCGTGCGCCGCAGCCTTCAGCGCCGCATTGACGCTGTCTTTCGTCGCGGGCTTGTCCACAAACACGGTCAAGTCCACTACGCTAACGTTCGGCGTGGGAACGCGCATCGCGTAGCCATCCAGCTTTCCCTTCAATTCCGGAATTACGAGGTGCAGCGCTTTTGCCGCGCCGGTCGAACTCGGAATCATGCTGATTGCCGCTGCACGCGCCCGGCGCAAATCCTTGTGCGGCAGATCGAGCAGCCGCTGGTCATTCGTATACGAGTGAATCGTGGTCATCGTGCCGCTGTGAATGCCGAACGTCTCGTGAATCACTTTCGCCACGGGCGCAAGGCAGTTCGTCGTGCACGACGCGTTCGAAACAACGTTGTGCTTTGCCGGATCGTAGCTCTTGTCGTTCACGCCCAGCACAAACGTCGCATCCGGCCCGTCCGCCGGCGCCGAAATCAGAACCTTCTTCACCGAACCCCGCAGATGCGCCTTCGCCTGCTCGCCTTTTGTAAACAAGCCAGTGGATTCCACGACAACGTCCGCGCCGACGCTCGGCCAATCAATTTGCGCCGGATCCTTCACTTTGAACACCTTGAAAGCCTTGCCGTTCACGGAAATCGAGTCTTCCGTATGCGTAATCGTGTGCGGCAAATTCCCCAAAATCGAGTCGTACTTCAACAAATGCGCGAGCGTCTTCGCGTCCGTGACGTCATTTACCGCAACAAACTGAATGTCCTTGTCGTCCAGCGCGGTTCTGACGATATTCCGGCCGATGCGGCCGAAGCCGTTGATTGCTACCTTAATGGGCATGCTGCCTCCGGTGAGGATTTGTTTCCTGGCGGCGCTCAGTGAGAACATGCGACACGATGGGAACAGAAAATGCTATGGGCTGCAGCGCGAATTGTCAACGCAATGCGCCCCTAAATAATTTTTATGGTGAGTAGAACGAAAGCGATGTGGCCGACGAACTCAGTTCGGAAACTGCTTGATGCTGGTGACATGATCACCGGTGAAGCGGACGAAGACAGTCTTCGCGGGCGGCGTCCCGTAAATCCAGTCCTCAATTTCGTTGCCGTCCGTGTCCCGCTCGCGCACCTTGTGCCCCGGCTTGCCCATCGCGGCAACGACCATTTCGCGGTCCATGCCGATCACCGGCCGGCGATCCTGAATTGCCGTTTTAATTTCCTTCGGCAGCGTGTCAAACCACTGCACCGACGCGGACCGCTCCTTCGAAAAATCCAGCAAGGGCGATAGCAGTTGCTTCAACTCTTCGGGCGTCAGGTCCGGAATCGATTTGTTGAATTCCAAGAAAATCGTGCTGCCCATTCCTGGTTGCAATCCTGGCGGCCCCTGATTCTCGGGCGTCACCGTACTTGTCGGCATCGGCGAGCCGCCCATGCCAATCTGCAAATGGTCCAGAAAACGCTTCTTGCCACGACCGCCGCCGTTCACGTCCACAACGATGGTGTGATCGCGAAAATCGAGCTTCGTAATCTGCACGTGATCGCCGACGTGGACCGCCGCACCATGCGTCGCCACCGCGCGGTCCAGTAGTTCCGCATTCAACGGCTTATCCGCAATAACCTGAAAGCCCTCTTTTCCTGCGGGCAGGGACTTCGAAGCTTTGGCAAATTCTCCGCTGACGAAACGAATCAAAGCCAGTTTGGATTCTTCTTGTAGCGTCGCGGACTTGTGAGCTTGATTCTGCGGAGGTGCCTGATCGCTGTCGCTCTTGGGATTGGACGGAAATAGGGGAATCTCTTCGCCAAAGGTAACCGCACCGGCAGGCTGTGCCGGCTGGCGCAAATTGTACACGCGAGGAACGTCCGCATCCGCGAACAACACCAAAGTCACTGCAATGGCAAGCCAATTGGACATAGTCTTCGGCTTAGCCCCCTGAGGATAGTCGCCCCATTCTACGACGCTGCTCCCCGGTTGGGTAGATGCCCGTTCATTCCATTGGCGTTGCCATTGCCGTTGCTCAGGGAAGCCCACGGCGTCTGAGTTCTTCGCGCAACCGCGTGAACTCCTTCTCTTTCTTCGATAATTCGGCTTGAGCAGCAAGCCGTTCCGCGGGAGATACAACCGTCTCATTTACCACCGCACTGGTCGCCATTTTCGTGCCGCGAACCAACGTCAACCCAAACACCAAAACATGGCGGTTTGCGGGCAGCTCGAGACTTCGAACCGTTTTCTTGCTGTCGAGTGAGAAAGAGTACCCATAGACATGAAACTCCCGGTTGTCCCTTCGCCCATTGCTTGCGAGACGATACCTCGCAACGGCCGCATCGGACTCCCCGCCGAAGTTTTCGGGCGTATACCAGTCACTTATGCCCTGCGAAAAAGTAGCCGCCGTACCGTCGGAATACGTGACCACAAATATCTGCGATTCCTGATTGCCATTAACGCCGACACCCAGCATCTTGAGGCTATCGAATTTGCCCGATGGCAGTGCGATCGTTTGGCTCGTCACTGCGTCCGGTGCATTCGCTGGACCCAGCGAAAAGGGGACTCCATTCCAGTTCTTCATCGTGTCCAACACTTCTGCCGGAAAGGCGAATCCCTCTTCATCAAGACCCGAGCGCCAAAATTGAATTCCATCTGTGCGAATTCCTGTTGCGTTGTAAAAATGCGAAAGATCAACAGTGACGTCTCGGGGCAAAGATTTTGGCGGTTTCGCTGGAATCGGCTTCGCCGTTGTCGTCGGCTCGTGAACCTCAACAGGTTCCGCGATACGTGCAGATTGAGCCGCTGACGATTCTCGCGATGACGGTCCCTTTGCGATCAAAAACAGGAAAACTGCAATTCCGAGGACTGCGCTGGCTCCGGCCCAAGCCCACTTTTTGCCTGATTGCTTGCTGGCTGCAGCTCCCTTCAGGGCTAAAGCTGCGCTCGAGGCAAGCTGCTCGCCGCCAATCTCTCTTTTCAACCGCTGCAAATCCGTGCGAATCTCAGCCGCGAATTGATAACGAAATCTCCTGTCTTTCTCCAGTGCCTTCAGGATGATCTCTTCGAGTCTTGCAGGCAGCTTCGGATTCCAATGTGTCGGCGCTTCCGGCGCGCGATTCAGAATCGCTTCCCGAATCACTTCTGGATCGTCGCTGCGGAAGGGCAAAAGCCCTGTCGCCATTTGGTAGAGAACCACTCCAAAAGAAAACAGGTCTGCTCGCGCATCGAGCTGTTCGCCTCGCACCTGCTCCGGGGACATATACGTGAGCGTCCCCATCGCTTTGCCCAGGACCGTGATCCCACCCGGCACGGGCTGCAAAGGTGTTGCCGAAGAATTCGAGTGAAGTTCGGGGGCTCCTTCCGCGGTCAATTTCGCCAGACCAAAATCGAGAATCTTTGCGCTTCCCCGTTTCGTCACGAACACGTTCGCCGGCTTGATGTCACGGTGAATGATGCCTTGCACATGAGCCGCGCTAAGCGCATCGGCAATTTCTATCCCCAACTCCAGAGTTTCCTGCAGCGGCAACGGTTTGCCGGAAATATGATGCTCAAGCGTGCGGCCGTCCAGAAATTCCATTGCAATGAATCGTTGAACTTCGCTTCCTTCACTGGTCGCAAGGGGCAGCTCACCTACGTCATAAATCGTGCAAATGTTCGGGTGATTCAGCGCCGATGCCGCTTGTGCCTCCCGCCGGAAACGCTCGAGCGCCGCGGCGTCGTTCGCCAGTTCCGCTGGCAGGAATTTCAGGGCTACGGCTCGGTTCAATCGCGTGTCTTTGGCCTTATAGACCACGCCCATGCCGCCGCCGCCCAACCTCTCGAGTATTTGGTAGTGTGATGAGGCGTTCCGGCCAATCGAGCTTTCACTGGAAGCAGTCGTTTCGGCGGGAGCGGCTGGCAGGGCCGGCAGTTCCTCAAATTGCACCGGGACCATGAAGCGGTAGCCGCGCCGCGCCAGCGTCTCAATAAAGCGTGGCTCGTCCGCGGAATCGCCCAATGTCTGCCGCAGCCGGTTCATGGCGGCGCTGATGCTGTGCTCGAACTCGACAATCGTATCGTTCGGCCAAAGGCGCTTGCGCAGCTCCTCGCGAGTCACTACGCCGCCCGGGCGTTCGATCAATGTTCGGAGAATTCGGAAGGGCTGGTCTGGCAGACGGACGGTCTTGCCCCCCTCGGCTTGCAGCTCACCGGCCAGAAGGTCAAGCCTAAAGCCTGTGAAGTGCACCGCAACTGGGGACCCCGGGGATACCTGCATGCTTGGCCTCGTCTTTATCCCTGCCTGTGCTTCATTCTGTTCTACGTCCCACTCCAAAGCCAAGTTCCACTTGCTAGCAACTTAGACGGAAATACGCTCACAAAAGTCGGTGAGCCCGTTCAATCCGCCGTTCAACTGACGCTAACTCCTTGAAATTATATCGCATACCCCAATGACCTAGAAATGAGGCACTTGTTAACCCCGCTGCATGGTAGTGCGCGCCCTCATGCCCCACTGTCGCCTCGCGCACACGAAATAGTGTGCCGGGGGCCACATGGATTCGGGATATTGCGGTTTGGGCAGCAGGAAGTGGCGTTGCGCAGCGAAATTTGCTCTCTTGGCTGGATTGGTTCTGTCACTAAAGCCTGCCTTCGCTAGGCCGTCTCTTGGCCATGACTTCCCTCGGCCATCGGGCTCAGCAGCGAATGCGAACCACGGCATCGCTTCGCCCAAGGCAAGACTCACCCTTCGCATTTACAACTATGCCGAGGTTGCCTCCGTCGAGCTCGCCAGTTCGGAGAAAGTAGCTGCCGCGATCTTTACAAGCCTCGGCATAGAAACGTACTGGGTGGATTGTCCCACCTCCCAGCGGAACGCTCGGGCCTATCCGGCCTGCGATTCGGAAATGGGCACGACAGATCTCGTGCTCAGGATTCTTCCGCGTCGCATGGCAGTGAAGCTGCACCATTCTTATGACTCATTGGGCTTCGCGCAAACCTGCCCCGAGAGCGAACCAGCGTGCGAGTTGAACGTCTTCTATCACCGGATCGACGAGTTAGCGACCAAGGGATACCGGGCAGACCGAGTTTTGGGACACGTCATGGCGCACGAGATTGCGCACGTTCTTATTGGGCCTCGTCATTCGGACGAGGGCATTATGCGTGCAGAATGGTCCGCCTCCGACTTGCAACGCATCTCCCTGGGTCTCTCTCTGGACTTCTCCAGCGATCAATGCAGCAAGCTGCGGCAGGCAGTTCTTCGCCGATCCGCATCACCTGCTCAGGAAGACTTGATGCAAGCGAATCTAATCCCTCGATGATTCTCTGGCCTCGTGAAAACTTTCCTCTGCACGCCTCTGCGTTATCTTGTCTTTCTCTTCTCTGCGCACTCTACGTCTCTGCGTTATCTTTTTGCTTTCTCGGAATTCATTTTCGAATGATACATCTTAGGTACTGTTACTTGACTTTGTATCTTTTTCGTGCCATACTCGTCCGTGAAATCGTCCTTTCAATTCCGCTAACTCCTTTTCTTTCTGCAGATCCATAAACTCCCTCGCAACTCTTTTCTTTTCAACACTTGCATCAACTCCTCGTATCTGCTCATTCTAAAGGCACTTCAACTCCTTTATATTCTGCACTTACAGAACCCCGCTTTCTAACCTCTTTGGAATCTGCAGTTACAAAAACAGAGGAGGGTATACGAGTCTGTGTGGTAACTCGGCTTGACGCTGCCTCTATGCTGCCGGGAGAGGAGGAGCGCAGGATGGCCAATTTTCTGGAGTACAACCCTGAGCAAGCGTACTTGTTGCTGCCCACGGTGAGAGAAGTGTTGGGAGAAGGGCATCTTTGCTTTTTCGTGCATGGCGCGGTGGAGAAGCTGGACCTGCAAGAATTTGAAGCCGGCTATAGCGACGAAGGGCATCCAGCGTATCATCCGGCGCTGCTGTTGAAGGTGTGGCTGTATGCCTACGCGCCGGGAATGACCAGTTCGCGGCGGCTGGAGCAGCGTATTCGGGAAGATTTGGCGTTTCGCTATTTGGCGGGAGGGCGCAGCCGGATTTTTGGGCCCTGAACGAGTTTCGCAAGCGGCACGGGCGCGCCATGAACGACATCTTCACGCAGGTGGTGGAGTTGGCGCGCTCGCTGGGGCTGGGAAAGTTGGGGCATGTAGCCATCGACTCCACGCGCATCGCGGCGAACGCGTCGACGAGTTGCACGGATAGCCTGGAGAAGCTGCGGGCGGAACGAGCCAAGATCCGCAAGAACATTCGGCGCTGGCAACAACAGTGTGCGAGCGAAGACCCGAATGAAGGAGCCGGTCTGGAGGTGGCCCGCGCGGCGATGGAGAAGCTCGAAGGGCAGCTTCGTGAGATTCCCGTGCGACTGCAGCGTCTGAAGAAGTCCGGAATGCGGAAGCTTTCTCGTGCCGACGCGGACAGCCGCTTTCTGCCGGACCGCCGGGGATTCACGCTGGGCTACACCGCGACGCTGGCGGTGAGCGACGATCATTTGATCGTGGCGCAACAGGTCAGTCGGGAACTGAACGACAACGGGTTGCTGGTGCCGATGGTAGACAGGGTGCAGCGCGAGTGTGGCGAGCGGCCCGGACAAGTGCGTGCAGACAGTGGTTTTTTCTCCGTGCACAACCTCGAAGTGATGGAAGAACGCGGAATCGACGCGTACGTTCCGGACAGCAACATGGGTGGCGTTTTGCATCATGGTGGAATACTGAAACAACCTACGCGTCATGCGGCCCTTCTTGGCATGCGCAGCAAGTTAGCTTCGACGACCGGACGAGCGTTGTACCGACGACGAAAAGCACTAGCCGAGCCGGTCCTAGGAATCTTGAAAGAGCAACGAGGGATGCGGCGGTTCCGGATGCGTGGGCTGAGAAATGTAGCCGCGGAGTTTGCCATGGCTACAACCGCGTTGAACCTGACGCGCATGTGGCGGCTCAGCCCGCCAGGGAAACGTCCCGCGTAGAGCAGATCCGCGCCGAAAGGCCCACAACTTTCGCCGGATAAGCAAATGAACCGTGAAACTCACCAAAATTCCCAACGAAAACGCAGTTGCCACACACACTCGTATACCCCCTGTCCCCAAATGGGAAAACAGATATCCCTGGCTTCCCTGCACTCTTTTGTCGTTGTTGTGTTTTTTCCTACGTTACGTTCACTTGTACGCCGGAGCGGTCAATCCGCATCGGCAACACTTGCCCGCCGGCTTGGGCCACGGCACTTTCCACGTTCCCTCTGGCGTCCGGCTCAATCAACAGAACCACGCAGCCGCCTCCGCCCGCTCCGCAAACTTTTCCGGACAGAGCGCCCTGCTTCCGCGAACTTTCAATGATGCGGTCAATCGTCTTCGTCGAAATCGTCGGCAAATTCTTTTTGCGGAAGCCCCACTCTTCGCGCATCAGCCTGCCAGTCTCTTTCCAGTCGGCTTGTTCGAGCGCGCCGCGCATGGCTTGGGCTATTTCCGAAATTTCCTCCAAATTGTTGATGACTTTTTTCTTGCCGTCTATGTGCGCCTTGAAAACTTCCCAGTTGTTGATGCCGGATTGCCGCGGCTTGCCCGTGTAGCAAAGCACGATGCGCTTCTCGAGTTCCGCAAGGTCTACACGCAACTCCACGCGGCGTTCGCCGCCTGGGGGCAATTCAATCGCAGCCGCTCCGCCAAAAGCCGGCGGATAGTGGTCCTGTGTTCCTGTCGGAACTCTAATCACGATTCCTTCTGCGTCTCGGCTGATATGAATCCAGTCCACTTTGCTTTTCCCCGCGGACGTAAAACGATCCAGTGCGGCGCAAATCGCCACGGCCATCGCGCTCGACCCGCCGATGCCCGCGCCCGCAGGCGCTTCCGAATCCGTAGTCAGCGTAAAGCCCCCTTCCGGACGAAAGAATTTCGCAATTTCGGCGAGCAACGGAAGCCTATAGTGCTTCGCTTTCACCATCGCATCGAACGAAGCAAAACCCTCTTCGCGTTTTGTATCGAGCGAAACGAGCCGAACTTTCTTGTCGCCGATAGGGCGCGTTTCAATCACGCAGCTCGCGTAGCGCGTGATCGCCGCGTTGATCGTCAGTGCGCCCGGATGAAAAAGATAAATGGGCCAGATGTCTAGCGTGCCGCCGGCAAAATCAACACGCGTGGGTGCTTTCGATTCGATTCGCAAAGTGATTCCTCGTTCGCGGAAATAGAACCTCGGATGACACGATGAGGATAGCTTTTCAGGAGGAAGAGCCGAAGAAAAAATCTTGGATGGCGTGCTGCGCTGTTAAAGGCCTACTTCCCTGCCGAACCGGCCGACTGGCTCCGCGTTATCAATCGCGGGCCCTCTTTTTTCTCGTTTGCGAGCGCCGGATTCGTTTCAAAACAGCGGCGGCAGCGCGCTTCGTACGCTCCCTGCGCGCCGACCACAATCAATTCGTCGCTCTCAATCAGCCGCTGCGTGTGAACGGCGGGATTTCCGCAGCGCACGCAAATCGCCAGCAGTTTGGTAATTTCTTCCGCGATAGCGAGGAGCTTCGGCATCGGCTCAAACGGGCGGCCAAGATAATCCGTATCGAGCCCTGCAACGATCACGCGCTTGCCGAGGTTCGCAAGCTTTGTGCAAACGTCCGCAATCTCTTCGCCAAGGAATTGCGCTTCGTCAATTCCGACCACTTCCGTGCGCGGCAAAACTTTCTCCATCACTTCCGAAGCTTTCGAGACGCATTCGGAGGGAATGCCAAGCCCCGAGTGCGAAACGATTTCATCGGCCGAGTAGCGCTCGTCAATCGCAGGCTTGAAGATTTGCACTCGCTGGCGCGCGATTTCCGCGCGGCGCAGCCGGCGAATCAGTTCTTCGCTCTTGCCCGAAAACATCGGCCCGACCACCACTTCGATCCAGCCCATATTCCCTTTGACGATATCCACGCTCGACCCTCCGCGAAATTATCTCGCCACAGCCGTTCGCCGGTACATCCTTGCATTATAGAACGGCGCAAACGCCGCGGTAACGGCAACGCGAAACGAATCCTGACGCGTAATCAAATTGCCGCTCAGCACGCCCCAGGCGCCTTGTGCGTCGCGAATGCCGACTTCGCCCGCGAAACGGTCAATCGCAATCGAAAGTTCCGTGCCGCGATCCACGACCTCTTGCGCAATCGATTCGGCGACTTCTATGCTGCCGGAACGGCCGAAGAATCCTTGCGTGCCGTCGCTGACGTAGGCCCAGCTTTCGAGAAATACGCGGCGGCGTCCATTGTCATGAATCACGTCGAGCCCGCCTTCGAGTCCCACAAAATAATTCCATGGCTCGCCGTACTGGGCCGCGCGTCTTGCCACCGCTTCGGCGCGCTGGCGCGCTCCTCGCATCAGTTCCTCACGGCTGATCGGCGTGTGACTGACACCGCTCTCGACTTCCGTGCCGACGACTTCAATTTCCAATCCCGGGCCGAGAAAGGCGCCAATCGAGGCGAGTGCGTCGCGCACAGCGCCCACTTTTGGCTTTCGGGTGCTTCCCACGGCGACAAAGATTTTCTTCGGGTCCCCGGTCATTGGCTTACTCAGCGAAATTGTACTTGCTCATTTCTCGAATTAACAACCGCGAATTGCAAAAGGCTGAGGAAAACTCGGTGCACACCAAGCGCGCAAAGGAACGACCGTCTGGGGACCGGATCACGGTGAGGAAACGGAAAACCTTCGCGCGGTGATAAATCAATTGCGCAAGAAGATCGAGAAGGATGCGCCCGCCCACGGTAAGTTTTGACGAACCTTGGTAGGGTTACCGCTTCCAATTTCCAATCGTCGCCTTCCGCGCAACCGGCACGCCAAAAGCCGTGAACCTCATCGCAGAGGATGGACGGAATCGAGCCCTAGATTCAATTCCAGAACATTCACGCGTGGTTCTCCAAGAAATCCCAAGTCCCGCTCCTTTATATGTTTCTGCACAAGGGCACGTACGTCTTCTTCTTTCATGCCGCGTTCGCGCGCCACACGCGCCAACTGAAATTCAGCTGCGGCTGGTGAGATTTCGGGGTCAAGACCCGAACCTGACGCCGTTACTAAATCCACTGGAATGGAAGCTCCTGGATTTTCAGTCCGGGCTTTTTCGACATCACCCTTGACGCGGTCGAGCAAATTCTTGTTCGTGGGTCCGAGGTTCGAGCCGCTGCTCGCGGTGGCGTCATATCCGGTGCCGGCATTGGACGGCCGCGAATGGAAATAGCCCGGTCCTGTGAAGGACTGCCCGATAATTTTTGAGCCAACGATTTTCCCGTTCTTGTGAATGAGCTGTCCGTTGGCACGGTCAGGAAAGAACACTTGGGCGAGTCCCGTGACCGCTAGCGGATACAGAATCCCAAACAGAACAGTCGTAACCAAGGTGAACCACAGAGCGATCAGAAAATTCTTTTTCATAAGATCCTCAAACAACCCGAAGATACGTCAACGCTAGGTCGATAAGCTTGATTCCGAAAAACGGGGCGATGATTCCACCCACGCCGTAGATCAGCAGGTTGCGCTGCAGCAAGGCGGCCGCACCCAGCGGGCGATAACGCACACCGCGGAGAGCGAGCGGAATCAAGGCGATGATGATCAACGCGTTGAAAATCACCGCGGATAAGATCGCTGATTGCGGCGTGCGAAGATGCATCACATTCAGAACATTCAGTACCGGAAATGCTCCCGCGAACATCGCGGGAATAATGGCGAAGTATTTGGCCACATCGTTCGCGACGGAAAACGTCGTTAGCGCGCCTCGAGTAATCAAGAGTTGTTTGCCGATTTCGACGATTTCAATGAGCTTCGTCGGGTTGGAATCGAGATCGACCATGTTGCCGGCTTCTTTCGCGGCTTGCGTGCCGGTGTTCATGGCCACGCCGACGTCCGCCTGCGCAAGGGCTGGGGCGTCGTTCGTACCGTCGCCCGTCATGGCCACAAGCTTGCCCTTCGATTGCTCGCGCTTGATCAGTGCCATCTTGTCTTCGGGCGTCGCTTCGGCGAGGAAATCGTCCACTCCGGCTTGACGGGCAATGGCTGCCGCGGTCAGTGGGTTGTCGCCGGTGATCATCATCGTCCGGATGCCCATCGCGCGAAGATGATCAAAACGCTCCTTCATGCCCCCTTTGACGATATCGGTAAGAGCGATCGCGCCCAGCACGCGGCCGTTCTCCGCCACGAGCAGCGGTGTTCCTCCGCCGTTGGAAATCTCTCGAACACACACTTGCAGATCGGACGGAATGCCATTACCGCGGTGGCTGGTCAAGCGGCTGATTGCTTCCAGAGCGCCTTTGCGAATTTCGCGGCCGTCAATGTCCACACCGGACATTCTGGTTTGAGCTGAAAACGGAATAAAGGTCGTGCTGTGCGAGGAAAGATCGCGCCCGCGGAGCTTGTAGCGCTCCTTCGCCAGCACAACGATGGATCGTCCTTCTGGGGTTTCATCAGCTAGCGAGGAAAGCTGCGCGGCGTCCGCGAGATACGCTTCTTCAATCCCTGGTGCCGGAAAAAATTGCGTCGCGGCGCGGTTCCCGAGCGTGATCGTTCCGGTCTTGTCCAGCAACAACACGTCCACATCGCCGGACGCTTCGACGGCCCGACCGGACATCGCAATGACGTTTCGTTGGATCATGCGGTCCATGCCCGCAATGCCGATAGCGGAAAGCAGTCCCCCAATCGTTGTGGGTATGAGGCAGACAAGGAGTGAGACCAAGACAAAGATGTTCTGCGGCGCGCCAGAATAGACGGCAAACGGCTGGAGCGTCACAACCGCCAGCAGAAAGATGATCGTGAGACCTGCCAGCAAGATGTTCAGTGCAATCTCGTTCGGTGTTTTTTGACGCGAGGCTCCTTCGACCAGCTTGATCATGCGGTCGAGAAAAGTCTCGCCCGGATTCGAAGTGATGCGCACCTTGATTTCATCGGAGAGAACGCGCGTTCCGCCTGTCACCGCCGAACGATCTCCCCCGGATTCGCGGATGACCGGAGCGGATTCTCCTGTGATTGCGGATTCGTCGACCGAAGCCACGCCTTCGATTACCTCGCCGTCACCAGGGATGAATTCACACGCAGTGACAACGACGATGTCTCCGGACCGCAGTTTCGAGCTGACGACGACGTCTACACTGCCGTCACTGCGTAAGCGATGCGCTTGCGTCTCCGCCCGCGCTTTGCGCAACGTGTCTGCCTGCGCCTTGCCGCGGCCTTCGGCCATGGCTTCAGCAAAATTGGCAAAGAGGACCGTGAACCACAGCCAAAGTGTGATTTGCAGTCCAAAACCAAATTGTCCAGCGTGGTGAAAAGCGTTCCATGCCAATTGAATTGTGGTCAATACTGCGCCCACTTCCACCACGAACATCACGGGGTTTTTGACCATCGTGCGCGGATCAAGTTTGCGAAAAGAGTCGAGGACTGCGCGTGAAAGAATCGCGCTGTCGGCAAGTGATTTTTTTCTGATTTGAGCGACCGGGTCCATGGACACCTCAAAAAACCTTTCCTGCGTTCATCAGCAGATGTTCGAGAATTGGCCCGAGACTCAGGGCCGGGAAAAATGTGAGAGCGCCAACGATCAGAATGGTGGAAACAAGCAAACCGGCAAACAGTCCGCCGGTTACCGGGAATGTGCCGGCAGACTCTGGAACTGGCTTCTTTTTCGCCAGGCTCCCGGCAATGGCGAGCACCGGGATAATCATGAAAAAGCGACCGAGGAGTTGCGCGGCCGCTGTGGTCGTGTTGTACCACATGGTGTTTGCGCTGATTCCAGCAAATGCCGAGCCATTGTTCCCTGTCGATGAGACATACGCATAAAGCACCTGCGACAATCCGTGTGGCCCGGGGTTGGTTATGCCCGCAGTTCCGTATGGCTTAACTACCGAGATGGCAGAGAAGATCAGGATCGTGCAGGTCAATACCAGGATCGCGAGCATGGCCATCTTGACGTCGTACGATTCAATTTTCTTGCCTAAATACTCAGGCGTTCTGCCAACCATCAGGCCAGCGATGAATACGGCGAGGACTACGAAAATGAAGATTCCATAGAGACCCGCGCCGACTCCACCAAACACAACTTCACCCAACATGATGTTGATCAGGGGAACCATTCCTCCGAGTGGGGTGAACGAGTCATGCATGCCGTTTACCGCCCCGCAACTGGCATCGGTCGTGACCGTGGCGAACAGCGTAGAGTTCGCGATGCCGAACCTAACTTCTTTGCCTTCCATATTTCCGCCGGCTTGCAGTTCGCTGGCTCTCTGGTCCGTGCCGGCCAAAAGCGGATTGCCCTTAGCCTCCGCCCAATAAGTGGCTGTCACACCAGCGAAAAACAAGAACGCCATGGCCGCCCAAACGGCCCAGCCGTGACGCTGCGATCCCGTCATTCGCCCGAGTGTGTAGGTGAGTCCGGACGGAATGGCGAAAATCAGCAGCATTTCAAAAACATTTGACAGCGGCGTCGGGTTTTCGAATGGATGCGCGCTGTTAGCGTTAAAAAATCCACCACCGTTCGTACCGAATTCTTTGATCACTTCTTGCGAGGCCACAGGCCCTTGCGCGATGACTTGTTGCGTAATCGTCTGCGTAGTCGTTTTGCCGTCTGGTCCCGTCACTTGAGCGGTGTACGGCTGAACGAGATCGACGGTTGTATACGGCTTGAAATTTTGCACCACACCTTCGGACACTAAGAGCAGCGAGCCCACCAGGCACACGGGAAGCAATATCCACAGAAGGCAACGCGTTGTATCGACCCAGAAATTCCCAAGCTTGTCCGTTTCTTTGCGTGCGATGCCACGAATCACGGCGATTGCCAGAACAATGCCGACAGCAGCGGACACAAAGTTGTGATAAGCCAAGCCCGCCATCTGCGTGAGATAGCTCATCGTGGATTCGCCGCTGTAAACCTGCCAGTTGGTGTTTGTCGTGAACGACGCCGCTGTACCGAACGCCAATCCCGGTTCGACGTTTGGAAAATTCTGCGGGTTGAATGGAAGCCATTTCTGCGTGCGTTCGATCAGGTAGAGCACAGCCATCGACACGCCACTGAACAGGAGCATGGCAACGGCGTATTCCGTCCAGCGCATTTCGCGCTTCTCATCTACGCCGGTCAGCCGATAGATGAGCTTTTCGACGGGCCGAAATACGGGATCGAGAAATGTTTTTTCCCGGTTGAAGACGCGCGTCATAAACACGCCGATGGGCTTCGTGACCAGCAAGATCACGAAGAGATAAAGTCCGATTTGAAACCATCCATTCGCGGTCATCGACTAGAACTCCTCCGCTTTCAAGAGGGCGTACAGCAAGTACCCAAAAAGGAGCGCGCAAATCACGAGTAGTGCGACATCGGCTGCATGCATGAGGTCACTCCGATTTCAAGCGTTCGCACCCGCGAACGTAGTAAATTCCAACTGTGAAAAACAGCGCCGTTGCTAAGATAAAAATGACATCCAGCATGACCTTTTCCCTCCCCACTCCCTTCGTGCCGCTGCACTTCCAAGTCTTTGGCTGCGGCATTCGCCATCAATTGAAAATTTGAAATACCGCAGCCAATGGTTTTAGAACTTCACGAGGATGGCAATCGTCGCCCGGTTTTCCGTTTTTCGGAGGTCCGGGAACCATGTGTTTGTCGGCGAGCCGTTGCAGCTTGTAAAACCGCTCAGGCACACGAGGCCTCCCGGTGTTCCCGTATTGCCTCCAGGAGGCGTGACACCACCAGACCCCGAAAAGTAAGGAACATTCGCTGCCCGATGGTTGTACTCCCAGCGGAAGGTGATGTACTGGCTTGGCATCCAGTCAAAAGTTCCGGACACGTCCCAAGCCTTGTACGGATCTCCCGGATTCTCCGTGAAATACGGCGTGCCTGAAGAGGCTGTCGCACCGTTGATCGGCGGGAGCAATACCAGATAACGTCCGGGATTATTAATCTGTCCACCGCCAATAGTCAGGCCGTACTTGTCCTTGTCGAACCATAGGCGGTTGTAAAACATATAGCCGAGGAAGCTCTGCTTGGGGCCCTTTGCGGAACCACCGGCGCAGCTGACTCCGCCGCCATGCTCGCACCCCATATCTCCTGTGAGCGAGAACGCGGCTTTGTCGAGAAATCTTCCGGGGTTGTCGTAGTACTTGATCTGAATGCTGTCGTCTGTGTGATAGCGCACACGGCCTGGTGTGTTCAGCGCGTCTTCCCCCAGCATGTATTGATTGCCGAGAACCGACAGCCATTCGTTTGGCCGCCAAAGAATTTGAAAGCCGAGGCCCGGCCGGTTGTTGAACCGCCCATAAGATTGCCACCCGTTTACAAACCAGGGCTCGATCTTCAAATGTTCCGTGGGGAATATCTGAACGCGCACTCCGTTGAAGAACCACGGAGTGTTGGACGAAACGTACGACGGCTGATAAGCCCAGTTGTCAAATTGGTAGTAGCTGAAGAGGCCGACGTAGGACATGAAAATCCCTGCGTCGACGTTTATTCCGTGCAGCGCGTTGAAGTGGTAGCCGCCATAGGCTTCGGAGAGATAACGATAGGCGTTATCGAGATTCCATTGCCCGCGAGACGGGCTAGCATCGTTGCGCGGCGTCGTTTGTGAATACAAGCCGAATTGAGTCATGAGGCGGGCCCGAACATTGTCGTAGTGAAAATCACCGCCGACTCCTAATTGGGTCACATGCACTTCGTTGGATCTAAAAATCTCGCTGGAACCGCCGATCGTGTCGTCCTTTGGGTGGGCAAAGTCGTAGACGTAGTCAACGTCAGCCCTGATTTCGGGCGTAAAGAATTTTGTGTCGAAGGCTAGATCTTTCGTGCGGGCATTGCCGTTGAGCCAGGTGAAGTCGGCGAAAGCAAAGGGCTGTGCTTTTTCGGGTTTCGCAGTGCTGGTCGCCTGTTTTTCCGTCGCTGGCGGCTGCACGCCAGGCGACACGGTCTCCGGGGAAGCGGTATTCGGAGCAATGGCGGATGTTCCCACGGAGGCAGACGAAGAATTGGAATTCACTGAAGGTGACGCGGGAGCGGCGGCAGCTGGTTGTGCTTTGCCCTCAAGCTCGGCCATACGCCTTTCGAGCTGCTCCACGCGATCTAAAAGCTGTCGCTCACGCTCCGTCAACGGAGCAGGCGCATCGATTTTTGTCGTCGGCGTCGGTTTCGGAGGAGGCTGGCCCTTGCCGTCGTCATCCGCAATCGCACGAGCGCCAGCCGTACTTACGAAAAACACCCCGACCACCAAAAGCGATACAAGTTTCTTCTTCCACTTGGAAATGCCCATTCTTCTCTCCTAACTTCACTTGCCGGATTTGAACGATCTCGCGATCCTTTCGTAGGCGATTCGCTCGCGCTCGTCGGACCAAGACTCGCGACCACCCGACTGCTCTGAGACGATGGATATCTGGTGTGCCCCATCTCTTGAGCGATCTCGCTTTGCTCCCGTCCTTCGAGAACCACCCGTAATCGGGAGTTTCTCCTCGCGCGTCTCACCTTCTTTGCTATCAACGACGAGGCGAGTTGTCCTCTTACGCTTCGTGTCTCGCGTCCATTGAACTAAGACGAAAAGATAGAAAACGCAGGCAAGAAAACAAATCGTTGCTAAGACGACAAAAGTCATGGCCCGGAAAACGGAGCGCTCTACGAACGTCCCATTCGTAATTGCGGCGAAAGCGGCGAACTGACCGTGCCTACTCCGAAGACCAACGTAGCGGAATCTGCGTGAGGAAGTCCTGAGCGATCCATAAAAGGTTCATAAGGAACTCTTCGTAATTTCGCAAGAAAGACAAGCACTTAGCCCGGCGAGATCGCGAGCGGTGATTTTCCAAACGATTCAATGAATGTATTTGACCAAGCTGTTCTTTAGTGGAATCGTTCACGGCTTTCTTAGGCGTGGTTTTGTATTTTCCGTTCACTGCCGAGCGCGCTGCTTGCGCGCAACACAAATAGGGTCTCGTCATGAGCTGGCCGAAATGTTTTGCAAAATATCGGTACTCTTGATGGCAATCCTTTTGTCAGCAGCGCGGCCTATCGACTTTTCGGCGGCATCGTCGGCGTTGTGAAGGACCCGGGTCAAAGCGCAGTAGCAGGCGCCGAACTGACGCTCACGAACCTGGACGATCACACGGAGCGGAAGGCCGGCATGGACGGCAACGGCGGATTACTGAAGGTGCTGACCTGACACATCATCCCGCCACGAGGAAATCGTTGCTAAATTCCTCGCTCCGCGGATTGCGCCCGGTGTAGCATCCGGCTGCTGATCTCCTCAAACTCAGAAACCAACGCATTCGTATTTCTTCCGCCAAACGTCGCCGCATCTATTTCCGCGATCAACAACTCGGCCGTTGCCAAATCCCCGCTGCACCCTAGACAAGACTTGTCGGGCCTTCCCGGAAGCCCCACCAGCTCGGTCTGGCGGCCACACACACTACAGTGGCCTAGCGATCCCTCAACGCTCTCCAAATTGCCCATCATCGCGATGCCTTTCTCGGCGGGCCGCGGTGCCTTGTTCGAACCTCGGCAGAATACTAAGGATCGAAAATGCGTTGCTGTCCGCGGGCTTTTCCGCCTTACCACTAGATCCTAAGAAATGACACGTCAGAAAGTCCTGATGGGATGATTAGGGAACTGTAAGCCCGCAAGTTATTGGAAAAAATGGAAAATGAGGGAGTTGCCTAGATCTTTGAAGACAATGGAGCAAGCGAAAGGAATTACTCAAGATGATCGGTTGGAGGCCGGGACTACGTTCGGAATCCATTACTTATCTAACGTTAAGCAAACTACGACTGAGATCGCCAGTGGTCGGAGACCTTCCATTTCTAAAACGCAAAGCCTTCGAACAAGAGAACGAATTTCGACTGATCTACGAGTCTCAAACTGAAAAACGATCGAAGCTCGATATCCCCATTTCATTTTCTTGCATCGATGGAATCACTTTGAGTCCGTCGATAAACCCTTCCTTATACCAACACGTTAAGGAACGACGCTTCCGCAGCCTCCTGGTTGAAGGACGGATCCTCCCTGATTGCTCCGCTGGTCAATTCTGGCGCAAGTTCTTCGGCCAAGGCGGGAATTGCATTGTCAACGACACGCTGAAATTCTTTTGCCGTTTGCCGGCATTCGGCACAGACCGTCAAATGCTCTTTCAGCTTCCTCTGCTCCTCGTCGGTCAGGTTCCCCGAAGTCGAGACGGCACAGAGTTCCAGAAACTCTGCGTGCTTGGCCCCGTCGGGCGCCGCGTCGTGGTCCGGCTTGCCCTTTTCCTCTACCATATTGCGTCCTAGTCTCGCACTGCACTTGCCCCAACCCACATTCTTGGCAGCTTCGCACCTGGAGAAGTGAACCAACTGATGAGAAATTCGATGAGTTCTCTGGCTCGTAAACTAGCACCGTTTTCTTCGGCCGTGCCAGACTCTTCCGAGGCTGTCCGGTACACCGGACGGCCTTTGTTTCATTCCTTCGCCTGGCTACGGTTTCCTTCAGCGGATGCCAGATCCGTTGGGTACGTGCTTCCTCAGTTTCTCAAGTCCTCGGAAGTAATGATGCCTCACGTTCCCTATGGATTGCTCTAGTTTCGAGGCAATCTCATCCAGCCCATATCCTTCGAAGAAGTAAAGCCGCAGCGTCTCGCGTTGTGCTTCAGACAGTTCGGCAAGCGCCTTGCGCAGCCCTTCCCTGCCGAAATAGGCCTCAATGGACTCATCATAAAAGGATGCTGTAACCGCCGGCGAATTCGCAGCGCTCTCGCTCAAATGGTAGGAATAGTGGCCATGCCGGACCCTCAAGTACCTGCGCCGCTTGTATGCCAATCGATAGGTCAGGTATACGAGTGGGCTCAAATTTATGCGACGGAACGCCAAACCCTTTTGAAGAAAATCGACGAGACGCCCAAAGCTGCCGAAGATGAACCACTTCCTCCAGGCAAACGATTTGCAAATTGAGTTTCACGCTGCACCGCACTCGTTTTGTTCCAACGAAGAATTGCGAAAGATCTCGCAGACTCCAAACGAGTAATCCCACGGGAATTACTCGCAGGTCGCAAAGCCACTCGTGAAGCCGGCCTCTTACGGCTGGAATGCTACGAGAGTCGGTCTCACGCTGTCATTCTTCGATCCGTTACCAAGTTGGCCGTCCTTGTTTGTTCCCCAACAGTACGCGTCGCCGGCCCTTGTCAGGCTGCACGCATGCACCATGCCCGCAGAGATGGATTTGAAAACAAATCCCCGAGATCCAAAAACAGGGGCTGGAACATTCGGGGGGAGGTCCGTCTCCGTTGCCACAACCGCATCGACGCCCCACCCCCAGCAATGCGGCGCGCCTTCCCGCGTGATGCCGCAGCTGAAAGTCTTTCCGGCAGAAATTGATCCGAACGTCAGTCCTCCTGCGACAGGCACAGCAACAGGGCTCGAAGCGTTTGAACCGTTTCCGAGTTCTCCATACTCGTTCGTGCCCCAGCAATATCCTTTACCGTTCATGGTTACGCCGCAGGCGTGTCCGTCACCCGTACTAATGGAAGCGAACTTGAGTCCGCCGGAAACGGGAACTGGGATTGGACTGTCCTTCTCCGAGTTGCTGCCGAGTCGGCCTCGAGTGTTCGTACCCCAGCAGTAAGCGTCACCATCATTGGTGATGCCGCAGGTGAACAAGACACCCGTACGTACTGACCTAAACTTGTACCCTCCAGCGACAGGCACGGGCTTGTCGCTGGAGACTTTGCCGCCATTGCCAAGTTGCCCGTACTCATTACCGCCCCAGCAGTAGACAGCACCACTGGTTGTCAGCCCGCAGCTGTGATTAAACCCCGCACTCACTGCGGAGAATTGGAGTCGTCCTGACACCGGGATCGGCACTCTGCTTCCATCATCTGAGCCGCTGCCAAGTTCCCCTTCCTCATTGTCTCCCCAGCAGTAGGCCGCAGCGCTTGCAGTAACGCCGCAGCTATGCGAGAAACCAGCGCTGACGGTCACAAAAAGAAGGCCCCCATGGACTGGAGACGGCTGTGGACTGTCGTTGGTCGTTCCGTTTCCGAGCTCGCCGTTCGAGTTACCGCCCCAGCAAAAAGCTGCGCCCCGAGAGTTGACGTAGCAGGTGTGCCCGGCCCCCGCACTTAGGGTCTCGATGTCCGCCATCCCAAAGCGCTTGCGAAGTTTGACTGGATAGCCCCACGCTTTTAGCGTCGAAAGAACCTTTGTGATGCTCAGCGCCTCTCCGTTCGGCTGCTTGTCACTCCTCAGCAGCCCAACAATCTCGAGGCGGAAGTTCAATAACGCTCCTCCCGAATGCCCTGGGAACAGCGATTTGGATTCAAAACGCAACCAGTCGTCCTCTTGCTCCACAAATCCATCCGGTGTCACGCTGAGACTCCAGCGCATGTCGTTGGGATGTCCCGCTAGAAAAACTGGGTCACCTCGTGTCAGAGCGGCAGGCTCACCAACGCGGTCAAAAGGCAAAGCGTTCAAGTCAATTCCGAGCGCTTTGGCGTTCGGCACGACGACCACAGCCAGATCGTGCTCGACATCAAAATGGCTTTCGAGCTTCGCAGGCAGAGGCTTTTCTCGAAGACCGCGAAGCCTGACGTCAACGTCTTGGCCCTCCCGATTGCCATGCCGCACAACATGATTGGCTGTGACGATGTACACCCTATCGTTTTCGGCGCCAAAGATAATTCCGGCTCCGTAGCTAGTTTCGTCTCCAATCTTGGCTTCAATTCGTACGACCAGGTTCTTGATGTCTTCCCTCAGCGGATCGACTCCTTGCCCATAGGCAGCCACACCCGGGTAGATCATGACCAGGAGACACTCCACCATTACACTCGCGAACCGTTTCACTGGGGCGCCCTCAGCCAGCGCATCGCGCCGACAACCAATCCATAAAGATAAATGGCCGTGCCCCAGAGCAAATACAGCCCGCGGCGTGCCTTCAGCCATTCCAGCCACGTAGGCATTAGGCTCCGCCCCACTTCGGAAGAGCCTGCCGTCATACCCTTAACACTTCCGTGGAACTGAACAACAATCTGGTCATCCTTAAAATCAAGAACGTCAATCTCGCCCCGTGAACCTTCAAAACGGATAGCCTCGCCCGAACGTAGCTTGAGTTCTTGCCCATTCAACTCCTCAAGATAGATGCTACCCGAGAGGATCGTTGAGACCTCGCGGACGGGCAAGCCCTCTGGGCCACGGCGATTCTCAACACGGAGAAACGACAAATCCTGGATACTCAGCGGCGCAGGGCACATTTTCGCGGGAAGAGTCAGAAATGTCAGATCCAGATTTATCAGCTGTGACTCCGCCTCAAAAACGACTGACTTCGGACTCAAGAAGGAAAGCTGGCGCTCTCCTCCGCCCGTAAGATTCACTCGTATCGGGCCGTTGACATCCGCTTTCAAATCAAGGTCGGCGCCTTGAAGACTCACGCGGTATTGTCCGGGAAGGTCATTTTTCTTCAGCGTTGCATGTGTCTGCACGGGCAAGATCAGCTCAGGCAGGCTGACCTCGCCGCGCATTTGGCGCTCGGCATCGGCCACAAGGGTGACGCCAGACTCGAAATCTCGCCCCGAGGCCAGCCTCGATTCATCCGAACCTCGAGCGCGCGGAAGTTGGATTCCTTTGAGTCCCGAGACGCTCAAAGCGGACAGTCGCAGCTGCTCGCTGAGCAATTGACGGTTAGGAAGACTGAAGCCTATCTGGTCCACTCGAAGATCCATTCGGACCTTTGTGTTTTTCGGACGGGCAAAAAGAAGAACACTGGCGATTAACAGTGTGCAGGCAAAAGCCCCTATCAATGGCCAGCGGCTGTGCGAAGGCCTTGGCCGCGCCGCACTACAGATCTCCACTAAGCTGGAGAGCCGTCGAAGATCCTCCAACCGTTCAGCGGGAACCTGACCGCCCGCGCGGAGCGCTTCATCCTGAAGAGCTGTTGCCTGCTCCAGTAGCAGCCTACGCAGTCGATTTGTCTCGGACCCTTCCGACGGGACACTTTCCTGTTCCTTCTCGCTCATTTTTCGCTCGCGTGGTAAAACCACATTCGTTGAGTCGTGAGCCCTCCATTCCGATTCGTAGCCCCAACCTCGAGATAGTAAACGCCTGGAGTCTTCAACACCGGCATCTCAATCAGGATCCCTCGCTCCGCCGGATAGTATCCCTTGCCCAGCGCATGATCGCTGATCAGGAAGGAGTGCGGCTGCCCATCGGCACCCACTTGCGCCAAGCTAAAGAAGACCTCCTTCAACTCTGAACCAGGCACAAGCACCAATTGATAGCTGCCCGATCGCTCGCGCCCTTTTTGCCGAATGCGGAGCGGGACGTACAGCGTGCGATTCACCGCTCCAACGCGGTACTCGGTGAATGCAACAACGCCGATATCCCGCTTTGAGAGTTGAAGGGCATTCAGCACGTCTCCCGGCCAGAGGTAGGAGTTTCTTCCTGCAGGAACTACTGCATCCATCTGATAGTAGAGTTTCTCGCGCAGAGCATAGGCTCGCAGATGAATGGTCGTTTCCACGGGATGAGACCATTCAACCGACAAGTTGCCTAAGGAACTCGGATCAAAATCTTCAAACAATTCAGTAAACGAAGCGACCAGCAAAGCAGTACTGCCGGAGACTGGCTGAACGTAAATGCCCTCGCAACGATCCCCCCTCAGCCGATAGCCATTGGGGCTCTGTCCAAGTTGCGCGAGATTTGAATCACAAGGAGTCTGAGCGGTTCTACCCATACACAATGGACTTTGGACTGACAGCAATGCGCCAACAAGAAAGCCCAAGCTCCATTCGCGACAAGTGAGAAACATTCAAAAGTCCTTCTCGAATCGATATAGTCAGTCACATCCTGACCCTTGGACGCTTTTACCAATTCTTGCTGGGTCTGCGGGGACTTTAACGAAGCAGCTGCCCGCTCGCAACAGTTTCCCTAGGTTCATACAAGTCCTGCCGTTCGTCGACCTTCGTGAGCACCATGTCGTTCGGCGTCTCCTTCACTTGCTGCCGGCGACTTCTCGTTCGCTTGGTTATTTACAGCCGCTTTAGGAACGCAATCAGCGCCCGCTTGTCAGCATCGCTCAGACCTGGCTCTTCACTGGCGAATTTACCTGTTCCGAAATAGTGACCTCGATTCACGATCAGATCCGGACACTTGCTTAGTTCAAGCAAGGGGTCGACCACGTTGGCGAACACCCTCCGCGCATCTTCGTCGGTCGCTCCTTTCGGCAGCTTCAACAAATCCGCGTTGATCTTGAGCACAACGCTCAGCAACTCTTTGTCATGATTTAGGCGGACGATTGCGTCGGAGCTCTCTGAAAGCGGGTTCAAATTTGCGAGCAGTCCCACCGGAGTACCTTTGGGGATCGGTCCAATCTGAATCGTTTTGTTTTCCTCATCAATAAGCCAAGGGAAGAAACGAGCGATGCCACGGAGCTTCTGCAGCGCGTCAGGAAGATAACCATACGAAACTCTGAGGTAACTGGTTTCCGTCGTGCGGTCAATCCGGCCAGGGATCTTGTCGCCGAGCAGCTCATCTTTGTCGCGCTTCTCTGGCCAGAGCATCTGTTCGATGGAATTCTGGAAAGTGGCCAGGCGCCCTTTTACCGAAGGATCGCCGTTAAATTCTCCGACGGTGTTGTTCAGTAGAAATGGTGCCGTGGACCAAAGACTGATGAGGGATGGCGGACGCGTGTAACCCCGCCCTCCGGCCGGCATTTCGTAGGTTCTGGGCTCGCCAGTATACGGGTGGTACCAGGTAATCGTGCCGACGGAAGGCAGATCCTTATAGGAACTCGATGAGAAATTGTCCCAGATGTTGCCGCGAAGAGCGTTCGTTGCGAGTGGGCTGCATGCGTTGGTCTGGAGGAGCGTGACAGGAATCCGGAGCTCTGTGGACAAATAGTTGTGATCCAGGAAGTCGGGGCGCCTCGAGATTTCCAGCATTTTCTTCTTGAAATCGTCGGTCTTGGTCCACGCCCAGTATTTGTTCCAGCAGTCGAGATAGTTCTTACCGGCACAACCGCCACCTTCTTCGATTGCGATCGCCGCAATGTCCGGGGGAGGAGTCGGCAGCTTGCTTGAATGGCACCGTGCGCAGCGTTCGGCGAAAACGTCTTTGCCGTGCGGCACAAGAGTTTCGTCCTCGCCCAGCGCTTTCTTTGCGTCCGGATCGACCTTGCGCAGGTCTTCCAGGTGATGCGGCGCAGTGCTCTTCAGAAAGAAAAGCGCCATGGCTGGCGTTTGCGCTTCGGTCGCTGCGAAGTAAGCGGAATTCTTACGGGAAACGGCAATCGGAATTGGCGTAATGGGCTTCCCGCCAACCAGGGCGTTAAAGTGCAGCAGCCACTCTTCACTGAAAGTACCGATGTTCACGTAAACGCGGTTGAGAGCGCCGAGAGCGCCGACGGAATCGGCACCGTCCTTCAACACGCGCGGAGTCCAAACCGTGCCCGGTACCTCGTAATATTTCGTGAGAGGACCTTCCTTGATGTACTCGTTGAATTGCTTATTGTCCCGTTCTCCCCCGGATAAAGCTTCTTTGCCCCAGCGGTGAGCAAGCTCCAAGCGTTCGCGGAGCATGTAGACCGCGTTCATCGTTCGAGGATTGTTGATGTTATCCGTCGAAACGAATGAGGTATCTAAGGATCCAGGCCGGTAGGTATGAAATAACTGCCAAACGAAGTTCGATTTGTCATTCTCCCAGATAAAAATTCTGTCGGTCCAGAAATACTGCGCGCCTACATTGGAACTGAGGTTCTCCCATTTGGGATTGTCCGGGTCCTGGGGCGGCTTGAGAGGATTCGGCCCCACGTGACAGAAGCCGCATGACATTCCCACTCTGTACGGACGCACAAGTTTCTTGTCGTTGTAATAGCTCTTGTCCGTGTAATATTTCGCTGCATCCCAGTGTTTGGCGGCTTTTTCATCAAAATCGGGATTGGGGAATAGGCGCAGGCCCACGATGCCGGTCGCATAGCCGTAGTACGAACCGACTTCGAGTCTCTCTCCGTTCGGACCGACCGCTTTGCCGCGGGCGCCGATCTGAACTCCACGATACTTCTGCTCGTTCTCGAACGGGTCGGGTGGGCAATTGGCACGGCGATGATCCAGCCACAATCCCCACCTCTTCGGATCCGGTCCGGTCGCTTTTTCGAAGCACGGTTCGTTTACGAGACCCAGTTTTTCCCAGCGCTGGTCGCGCCCCATTTCCCAAGGAAGGCTTGGGTGGGAAGAGAGAACCTTGACGAAGTCGAGCGCGCCGGCGCTGTTGTGGTTCAGCTGGTTCCAGAGCCGATCGTTACCTCCCGTCCAAACTATCCAGGTGTTCCGCCCTTGCATCTCCGCTTTCTCGAGCGCGACTCCCCCATCCATATCATGGAAGTAGTCCTCGTCTGCCGCTGGGAAGCTTGAAGGCTCGCGTCCGACGAGAAGCGCTTCGTCCAGGACGCTTCCCGGACGCGGACGCTTCCCCCGGTCAATAGTGAATACGATGGCAACCGCCGCGACACCGACAGCGAACACGAACAGCAAAACCGGCAGGATCCTTTGACGCCCACGCTCGAATTTCTTGAACACGGTGCTACCTCCTCGGAAATGCATTCGCGAACACTGCTTACCCGACCTGTCTCCGCCGGGCCAGACTACTCCTTATGTTTTTAGTGCTCTAAAACTCAGTTTCGTTTCACCACGCACTTAGTCCCCGAGCTTGCAGAGGTACCGCAAGACGTTGAAACTCGGCAAAAAGAAATACGCCCCTCCACGAACGAAAACGAATTGAGGCAGGCCGGCAACACGCCGCCGAATCGTAGCGTTCTGCGGTATCGAAAATGTGTTTGTGAAGGGGCATCCGACGACCGGTTCGCGGTTTCCTATGATCGGATCGCTTTCTTCGGTCAGCCCATTGAACTTCGTTCGCATTAGCCACGCGTTTTGAACGAATTCAAATTGGCGCTGGATATTGCTGTTAATGGCCAAGAAATGAAGGCCGCGCTCAGCGTCGTTCGGCGGCGCCGGCTCGAGCGCTTCATCGGCACTGAGTTCGGGGCCGTATTCGCGACCCCGACGAAGAATGCGGTGAAAACGTGTAGAGGCGACGAGGTCGTCGCGGAAATTCTTGTTGCCGAAACCCAGCGTGCGGATGAGCGTCGCAATCAGCCCTCTCGGCGTCCCGGGGATGTCCGGATTGCGCGGGTTAGCCCGCCGGACGTGTGCCCCATAGGGGCAGTGCGTTCCGTCCACGTCGGAATCGTAAGTGAAGTGGTTCAGCATGGCTTCTTTCCCATTGCTACTGATTCCCGCGATTGCTTCGGGGCTCAGCGGCGCCAACGGAGTGCCGTCTGAAAGCCTGCGGCCGACCATAAGGCTGCCGAGGTTGTGACGCTCCGCGGCGTTCGAGTTGGCCGCCTTGTCCAGAAATTGCCAGAAACCACGAACGTCCTGAGCCAGTTGGCGCATGACAAGATACGTTCCGTTTTTGCCGAAATCCGTTTTGCCAGGATGGTCCTCCGCTGGGGGGAACTCTGAGCCGTCAGGATCACGCGAGTCAAGAAGCGGACGATCCGTGTATCGCCCGAATTCATTCGTATAGCCGAGAAGGATTTCTCCAAGGCAGACGACATTGCTGTAGTTGCGTTCATAACCGTTGATCGAAACGTTGCGTTTCTGCTCCCAGTCAATTTCGGGTTGACTGATGCCGTCAACGAAACCGAATGGCTCGCGGCCGTCGTGATTCGACGTCTTCAGACACTCGATTTGCTCAAAACCGGTTTCCCAGAATTGTCCCTTTACGGATTGCTCCCAGGCCGACAGAAAACTAGGCTCGCCGAAGAGCATCACAACTGCGTGGGGGATCTCGCCCGAACTCCCCCAACGCCAATTTGAGGGTGAGTCTTGACCCGTGTCGCCCAAACGTCGTGAACGGTCCTCTTCCGCCATGCCCGCAAGGAATTCCGACGAGAACCCAGCCATCACAAACGGAGGAACACCAAGAGCCTCAAGGCCCTGGCGCGTAAACGCAACTTGCAGGGCAGTTTTCGGAGGCTGGTCCAGCTTGACGGCAGAAGTGACGGGTGCGCCCGCGAGCCACGAACGCGCGACAGCGGCATTGCGGATCTTCACCAGATAATAAGAGGCCTCCGTCATGCGCGCATAACCAAATCGCACGATGCCTTGAATATCGTTGTAATCGACATGCGAAGACATAGACTCCTCAAAAAAGAGCCATCCACTCGCGTATTTCCGCGTCACTCATGTCATTGCGCTCGATTCCGTCGCGAATCAGGATATTTCGCTTCAGGTCGAACGCGGACAGTCCTGGATACGCGTTGTACCAAACTTCTGTCGGTAATTGATGACGGCGCAGGAAGTATTTGAATTTCTGCTCATCCTTTGAACCCCCAAATGCAAGCCAGCTGGTGCGCGGGTAGCCGACGCCGTTGCTGAAGACCAGATTCAAACCCCACCCGACTTTGTTGATAAAGTCATCCATATAGCTATCAAGGCTTCCGTCGTAGTTGCTCGCGAAGAAGAGCCGCTTCTTGTCGTTGAGGAAGACCCAGCGCGCGAAATGAATGGTCGGTACGCGAGATAAATGACCACGATCGTAAATGTGGCGAGTCGTGTAATTCACCGCCCGGAGCAGGAAGCTGGTAGTCCAGCGACGGAATAGTCCAGGCTTCATGCTGCCCATGGCGCTGAATTGATTCGTAATATTGTGGTCTTCCAGTCGGGCCAGATTTTTCTCGTGATTTGGATCTGGCCGAGGAACAATCTCCATATCGCTTTTTTCGCGGCGGCGAAGCTGTATGAGAAAGATAGGCGTGTAAATCAGGAGCAGCGGCGATAGCAGGACCAGCGCGAGCGGCGCGCCGATAAGATTCAGGAGTTTCAGAACCTTCCATCCGGCCGGCGTCGGCTCCTCTTCGCTAAGCTCGAGCCGCCCCGCGGCCCTTTCAGAATCAACGAAATCTTTGAGCAGCTTCCGCACTTCCCTCGGACTCTTTCCGCAGAATCCCGGTGCGTTGCTTTCCAGGTGGGTTTCTAGAGCGCGACGCAGGGCATCCCCTTCCCGAATCCGCCGCACCGAATTGCCCACCCAATTCACATACGTAGTGGCTGGCGGCTGTTCATGATCTTCCATCCAGCGCACCAGGTCGGAACCCGCAGTAAACCCCTCGCAGCAAGAGAAGATACGCTGCAATCCGTCCGACGCGCGGCGTACGAGTTCAGCGCGGAACGAATCGGCCTCTCCGTCAAAGTCCGCAACAAACGCGAGCATCGTCGGATAGTCCCGGCGAGGCACACCGTAGGCAGTGTGAATGTCCTCGAGGCTCACGTCTTCCAAAATCACGAAACGCGCGTAGTGAAGACGGTTGACCTGCGAAAAAGGCACAACCGGATTTGTGGGATTGACCACTCCCGGAACGACATTCATAGATGGGAGCAGCTCTCTAAGCTCCGCTTCGCGCTCTTTCCTGAGCGGGGCTGCTACGAGGAGATTTGCTTGGGGCAGCATTTGAATGACGGGGCGAAGCGACTAGCCTTCGAACGCCTGTGTCAGGAGCTACCCGCCTGTGGAAACTGCAGCGAAAAGTGAATCAATGGCTTCTTTTCCCAATAAACGCGGCCAAGAAAAAAACCGGGACCAATTAATCGAATTTCATCGCGGATCCAGTGCGCGACCAACGACGTGTCCGAATAATCGAGAACGATGCATTCCTTCTGGTCGAGCCAGCTCTTGTCTTTGTACACCTTGGCAACGATGGCGTTCAAACCCAGGGGAAGGATACGGTTGCGCAGAAATCCGTACTTCGCATCAAAGGTCTTGCCTTGCCATGCGAACAAGCTCACCAGTTCTGCGATTTCCTGACTGAACCTCGTACCTGGGGCAATGATCGCCGTGCCTTTTGCTTGACCATCGGGAATGTCGCCCGCGGGACTGCTCGAAAACAGCTCGTCCAGCTGCTCGTTCGTCATTTGGAGTAATTGCTGTGCGTCGTATGCCATGGGGACACCCTCCTTCAATGGCATGCTTGTTCGGAACCGGAACTCGTGCGGGGCGGCAACTTCGCGTCGAAAGTGGAGTCACTATGCGCGTACGTAATTCGGTTGCAACAAAATGTTTTCGCCTGGCTCGCTAGCCTTTCGCCGCTCCCTTGTTTGCCGCCAAGATTACATCCGCGGCTTTTTCCGCAATCATGTAAATAGCCCCGACAATGAAGTACCCTGGGATACGCGGAAACACCGACGCATCCACTACGCGCAACCCCTGCGTACCGTGCACACGGAAATCGCCGCACAAGACGCCGTTCTGTTCAGGCGGACCAATCGCGCAGGTGCAGGAAGCGTGATGTCCCCAGGCGTTCGCGCGAACAAATGCCTTTAGCTTGTCACGCGAGTCGCATGATTCTCCCGGCAACTCTTCCCGCAGAAGACCGTCGGTCTTCAGCGGGAACGTCATCCTCCGTACCGACTCGATGCCATCCACGACCGCCTCAAGGTCAGGTTCACCTCCTTCCTTGAAGTAGTGAAAATTAATGCAAGGCGTATCACGCGGGTCTCCGGAACGCAGGGTAACTTCCCCTTGCCGGTTCCGGGTGTGTCCCTTCAAGATGACCCATGTGAGGTAGTTCAGATCCTTAACCAGCGCCGGAGAATAGCCCGGATAGTAGCCTTCAAACCGGGCGAGCAGTGCCATGCAAAAAAGGTCAGACGGTTCGGATGGCGCAGCAACCGAAGAGCGACTGAAAACGGCGAGCACGCTCCCGTTGGTCGTGTAAACCCCGTCACGGCATTTCTGCCATTTCTGAAAATGCGGATCGTCGACTGAAAACCTCGCGCCCCGGTACACGTGCCAGGCCGGAAAGTTCATCCGATTAACGACGCTTACCTCGTAACGGTCTTGGAGATTCTTCCCGACCCCTTCCAAGGCGACCACAACGGGAATTCCCCAGCGTTTAAGTTCGGCGCGGGGGCCGATTCCCGAAAGCATTAAGAGCTGGGGGGTGTTGAAAGCGCCGCCTGAAAGAATGACCTCTCTTGAAGCGTAAATCACACGGCGCTGGCCTTCCCCGGAACTCGGCCGGGGATGTGCGCGGTAAAGTCGCTCGCCTTGAAGATATTCAACCCCGATAGCCCGCTTGTTCTCATCGAACAAAACTCTGGTCGCCAGCGCGTGCAGCTCCACTTTCAAGTTCGGATTTCCACTCTGCACTTCAAGAATACGTTCACGCGTGCCAAACCGCGCGTGCTTGCTGGTGGTGAGTGGCAGGAGGCGCGCGCCGACCGCATTTGCCTCCACGAGCCTCCAGTCATTTGGATCCAGGTCCTCTTCCACTAGTCCTCTCAGGCGCTCCAACTCCTCCCTGACCCCGGAACTGAAAAACGACGTCAATAGCGAGTCGAGGATGACCTTTCTCAAAGCCTTGTCCCGAAGCGCCGCCATCGGCAGCGCCCTTTCGGTGCGTAGCCATCCTTTCCAGCCGTGGCGTGTTGGATTGAAGCCCAACTTGGAGAGAAAGCGGTGAAGGGGGCGGTAGTGGCAGTTCTCGAGGAGCTCGAAGTACTTCCACATGCGCTCGGGATTCCAGCTTGGATCTTTCGCAAGGTCGGCGATGTACTTCCAATCGCAATTGTTCGGGCAAATCAGAATCATCGCGTTGTGCGCGGTGCAACCGCCTAACGTGCCTGCACGCGGATAAAGAACACCGTCGCCAACTTTCCCCTGGAATGAATAGCGATACTTCGGGTCAAGTGACTGCTCAGCCTCATCTTCATAGTGACGAACAAAAAAATCCCACCGCATGGCCTCGTTTTCCGAGGCGAAGCCGTGAAAGGCGGGAACGTCGTAGTCGCAAGGCAGGCGGTTAACGCCAGTGTCGAAAGGATCGCCGCCGGACATCTTTCGCGGGTCGCCGCCCGCTTCGAGCAGCACGACCGACTTGCCGGCTTCCGCCAGGCGTGCGGCAACCGTGCCTCCGCCCGCGCCTGACCCGACGACGACGTACTCGCACATCTCTTTTGTTGTGGGCTTGTCATCCATACCTGTGAACTAGAGCTCCGACGTTCGCCTAAGAGGGAAACGTCTCGTCGCCCGTCGGCTCGTAATGCTCCGCCTTATTCACGGTCTGCCGCAGGGTCGAAAGCTCCTTGTACAAGCGCAGTCGCGCCCGGCTCTGATTGCCAAGAGGACGATGTTCTTGAATGCAATGCCACGGATTCCAGGAAAGAACTCTGGCAAACGCAAGTTGCCCCGGCGAGTCAAACTTTTGGCGAGGGATGCGCAATAGCGCAGCGGGAACACGAGGCGAAAGGCCGGTCGGCCAATACACCGCGTTGTTCTCGATGGGCATTCGATGGGAATCAGTCTGCACCTGCAGGAAGATGTCGAACTCCACATCCTGCCTGGCGAGCGTGGCTACCATGGCATCGCGAAGGTAGTTGTCCGGCGGGCGGAACGGCAATCGCGGCACAGGCGTTCTTGTTTCGAGCCGCGACTTCATGGAATACACGGCTGCTTGTCCTTCCCCCAGCAAATACGGCACACAACTAAAATACTGACTTTCAAGCGGGCTCGACTGCGTTTTGATCCAGAGCGACTACATGATGAAGTCCAAGAAATGGGGACGCGCGAGGTTTATGAAATAGAACGTCTGAGCGTTCTTGTAGCTCCAGTGCTGGAGCTGGCTATTCGCTTTTGTATCGGGGGTTACGAAGGTCGGCGTCGAAACGCCGGTCATATCCTGGGTGAATTTCTCGTCGTCCAGCAACTTCGGGCCGAGCACTCCCATGAGCTTGATGCTCATGCTCATGAAGCCAATGTCGTCAATGTCCGGCGTAATGTAAGGACCTGGCCCGCTGAAACGCACCCAACAACGATACGTTTTCGGCTCGGCGTAGATGCCGCGGCGCATGTGCTCCGGTAAGTCTCCGCGAACTGTGAATTCACCGCGGACGATGCCGTGCGTTTTCGTGTTGCCGCAGCGCTGGTAATCTCCCATTTTCCACAGCCGGCGCATCTGGTTGCCCATGGTGCTGATAATGTCCTCGAGATGCGCGTCTTCGTCGGGCTGGATCCTCTCCTCGGCCAGCCCGAGTCTTTCATTCCTGCGCTGCAGATTGATGAGCGCCGTAGTCAGAGTGGTCAGCAGCTGGCGGAAAAGCGCATCGAACGCGGGGCGGAAGAGTGGATCAAAACGGCGTTCCAGGTGTACAAAAAATATCGCGCCGTCCGCGAGAAAATCCAACAACTTATTACCGGTATCCGCCGGCGGCAATCCATAACCGGAGCTTGGGGAAGACTTCACGACAGTGGCGGGAAGTATACTACACGACAAGAAACTCTACGTGTAACCAGATCTATTTAGATAACCGCTCAGGAATCATTCAGCTACTTATTGTTTTCATAGCATCGGATGTGCGCGTAAACTTCAGAATGCAGCCAAGCAGACGACCGGGTTCCTCGCCTAGACAAACCCGTCCCGAGGCATTTCATCGGTCCCCTACGCTTGTCAATTAACTACTTGACACGCAGAACCTATATCCTTACTCTCCATTATCTCCTCGATAGATACGTATCCTTCTGATAGCCCGACGCCGAATTTCACGTCTCGAATAGGAGGAACCGTGGACCCAGCCACATCACCCAGTACTCTGCCGGATTTACCCACTTTGATCCTTGCAGTCGGTGCCCTCGGCACTGCCGCCTTCGGATTGGTCGATGCTTTCAAGGCACTGCCCGGCGGCGGTGTGTCGCGCTTCGGCTTCAAATTCGTACAGCAAGTGATTGAGAACCTCATGCCGGAATCCACGGCTCCCACTGACGGAGGTCTGAGCCGTGACTCCCTTATTTTTACGCTCCGATCCCAATGGATCAACGGGATTGCGTTGAGCGATCAGGTCAACATTGCAAAATCACTCATCAAGTTACGCCTGACTCCAGACACTGCTGCGGGCCTCGCAAAGGTGACAGGCGTTGACCCCACGACATTGAAGCAAGTGGCCGAGAGCATGCGCACCGCTACTCCCCTGACCACGCCGCAAAGCGACGTCTATGGGCGTTTTGATCTGCTGTTGACGACGCTGCTCGACCAGGCATACCAACGCGGAGAGCAGCGGTATCGCAACGCGGCAAAGTTTTACGCCGTGCTGGTCGCTGTCGCTCTCGCACTTATTGCGAACAAATATGTCGTTGCACATCCCATTGGGATGACCGGGGCTGTCTTGCTAGGCTTGATTGCAACACCCATCGCGCCAGTGGCCAAGGACATCGCGTCAGCTATAGGCACAGCGTCCAAAGCGATTCAGGCTTGGAAGGGTTAGACGATGCCGCATTGGATTCTTAGTACGCGCGCCCATTCTATTGGCGGACCCGTAGCTCCAGTCAAGGTCTTGGACGCAGACCGGCCTGGCTTCACTGGCGACCTTATGCCGGAGTTGCTCGCGGCGATCCAAGGGCGCGACGTCTTTTTCGCGACTCACGGTTTCGAAGTGAACCAGGCCGACGGCATTTCGCACCTCGGTTTCTGGCTCGATAACCTGGAGATTGGAAATGCGGTGCCTATCGGAATTGTCTGGCCAGGCGACTGCGTGATTCCTATCTTCGTCGACTATATTCTAGAGGGCCGCGAGGCAATCAAATCAGGGCAGCTGCTCGCAACATTCCTCAATGCCAACTTCACCGGTGCGGTTACCGTCTCATTTGCTTCCCACTCGCTCGGCGCCCGGCTCGTGCTGCAAACGATTGCTGGTTTGGCTGGTAGCTTTCATGTCCGGCGCGTCTTGTTAATGGCTGGTGCGATTGACGATGATTGCCTTACTGGCGAGTACGGTGCCTCTGCTAACAAGATTGACGAGATATCGATACTCGCTTCGACGCGAGATGCTGTCCTCGCCTTCGCTTTCCCGCTCGGCAATCCACTTCAGGGAATCATTGACCGCGCTCATCCCTATCACCACGCAGCCCTCGGTCGTACCGGCCCGGCGCAACCGTATCCTCCGTCCCCTCGTTTGCAGCCAAACTGGCAGATTCCTCCTAATCTAAACTATGGTCACCATAACTATCTTCCCGGGCAGCCAATCCCTGCGACCTTTCCGTTACCCACCGATATCCCACCAGCAAACGCCCAGACTCCGCCTGCCTCAACGCCTCCTGCGCTGGCTTCCACAGATCTATGGAAGCCAGCATGGTCTGCTGCGTTCGCCTCCACGCGTTATCGCTGATCTAAGCGAGAGCCGTTATGGAGTTCCTCAAAGAGAAAGCCGCCAAAATTCCTGGTCTCAGCTACTTTGTGATTGTCGCGACTTTCCTGTTGCTATCCAAAGAACCGACGGTCGCCGATGCGGTCCTTATCTTTTTGTTCTCATGGTTCTTCTATTTGGCCGGTTCCACGTGGGATAAGTTATTCGACTGGTTCTACAAACCCCGGAAGAAGCCTTTGCCGGCGCCCTTTATCAAATCGCTAGGGGAGTCTCGCGAGCTTGCGGCTCGTGTTCTGAAGCGCCCGATCACCGGGATCTACAAGAAATCCAAGCAATTGTTTGAAAAGAGTGAAGATTGGGAAAAGCACGTGAACTCGCCTCTCCAGGCATCCAAAGCCGCCCGTACTCTGATCATTCCATGCATCTTGATCTTGATATGGGCGGAAGGCCGTCTGGCATTCATCCGCACAGGGAAGTATTCGCGTCACACTCGAAGACAAGATTGAGTCTCTGCTGAAAGTTTGAATGTCGAAGACTAGATGAGGTGCCCCAGCACACGCTGAACGGTAACTGTGATGAACAAACCCTCACGCTCCCTTCTATTCAGGCTGTTCGTGTTTCAGGCTCTTTCCTGTCTGCCATGCGGCGTCGCCATCACGGCCACCGAGCCCCCGCCGGCGGATACTCCCAAGACGAGCTTGCTCGTTTCGCTCTCGCGCGCTTCGCTTCGTGAAAATGACAATGTCAGCCTCACGATTTGGTTCTCGAATGACAGCGCCGTGAATCTTACTTCGGCCAATCTTTCGTTGCCATCCTTGGAGAAGCTCACTTGGTGGGATGCCTCTTGCAAAGGCCACATTTCGCCAACGACCGTCCCACTTCCGGCCGTCCCATCCCACCAGGTTGTGTCGCAGGTGTTTTGCTTAAAGTCGGGTTCCGAGGTGGATGTTGGGAACCTGAACCTGCTTTTCACGGTGAAATTCTCTTGGCAGACGGGGACAACCTCTCAAGAAGGTTTTGTTTCTGTGGAAAAACCCCTGAATGTGGCGCTGCTCGGGACTGACACGCTGGGCGGAGTTCCTATCAGCATCGCCAGTCTAATAGTTCCTGGTTTGCTTTTCTGGATGGCGGTGAATTTTTGGGGTGCCTCGTGGGGGCCGGGCATAGCCTTGGGAGACAAGCTAATTTACAGCGTACTTGCATCCGCGGTGATTATGGTTCTTTTGTCTTCGAGTTCCTACTTCAATCTCAAATCGGGGTTGAGCGTTTGGAAGCTCTTCTATCTGGCGCTGATCGGCGCGGCGCTGGGCTTTGTCGTGGGTTTTGTGGACTGGCTCATTCGCAAAGCAAGGAAAAAAAGGAAAGATGCTAGAACAGCCCAGTATGGAGAAGATGCTATCGTCACCTTGGGGAAACTCCTTCGGCTTCACAGAGGAAAACAGATTGTCCAGGTCCGCGTTCGATTGAAAGACGGCAAGCAGTTCCTGGGATCTCTGGGAGAAAGTCGCGCGGATTTGATCACGCTGGTTGGCTGGTTCACCATTAATACCACCGGGCTGGCGGATGATGTCATCAAAGAGCTTCGCCTATTTCTTTCCAGGAGCGAATACACAAAGCTGTTCGACGCTGTACAGGACAAAGGTAAGATCGAGCTTTCTGACGCGATCAAGGAAATCGACGGCACGGGAAACTCAATCAGCACTGGGTCGGATGTGAGATTTTGGAGACCGGACGTGGTGGAAGAAATTGTGCCAGTTGCGGGAGCGCCAAAGACGCCGCCGCTCCAAGTGCCGTAAGAACATCGTGCCAGCCTTTCGGCTGGCACGGTAGATAGCTCACTCAACTCAACATTGGACGAGTTCGAGTGAATTCGTTTTCGCGCGTACGCTTCGGGCTTGGGCGCCCAAGCCTGACGATGAATGTAGGCGCCTGGCTGCGAAAAGTCAATCGACCTTCTTGCGAGGGAGACAGCTTCATGCCCTACACCTTTCGCATCGTGGACATCCACGCATTCGACGTGCACACTTCGCTTCCGCCTTTGCTGAACGCGGCCGTATTGCATCCGGATTTCAACTTCCTGCTTAATCCTCCTGACTATGTGAAACAGCACTCGGGCACGGCTGCATTCGGGGCCGGAGGGCTCACATTGTCTCCCTTGCGGTCAAAGAAACTGGATTCGAGCTACTTTTGGAGAAATTGTTCCAGAATTTGGCACGGTACGTCAGTCGATTTCTGGAAACTTCAAATTCCGTTTCATTGCGCGCTTCCAGGAATGTCCATTGCCTTTGATTCCGGACTTCCCAAAACCACAGCGCTTGCAGGTTCGTCCGTTTATTTGTCGTCGCTCGGGTGGTCGACCACACTACACGTTCGTCTGTTTGGCGCAATCAGTCCACAGGATCTCCTGGCGGTGGTCCGCAGATTCCGCACAGCAGCCTCGTTTACCGTCGCCAACTCCACAAAGAGTTTGTCCGACATCTTTCGGGAATACTCCGACACGTTGAGAAAAAATCTTTACGTCCCGCCCAGTTCCGTGCTCGACCAGGCGACGACCCACCGCCACATGGTGATTTCGATCGCCAAGTATGACGGGCAGTTGGCCTGCTTCTCTAATCCTTGGACTCCCGGAGGCGTCAGAATGTCCGATGCCGAGCGCGCGCAAATCCTTTCCGTCCTCCTTGGCCAGCAGCTCAACATTGCCGGTCTTGCGGCGCGAGAGGCGAAGCCGGATTTCCTCCTGCAGCACTATTCGGAGTTCGATTTCGCTTTGACTGACTTTGGTATGGGCACACTCTTGTGGATGCAATCCCCTCGCAAGAAGAAACGCCATGCCGCTCTCTGGTGCCTTGCCACCAATATAGCTGCGTCATCGATGTACATGCTGAGCCTGGCGAACTTCCTGAAGAGCACCGAGCAAACTCCGCCGACGGCAACAACGGTTAAGACCCTCCGCGAGGCAATACAGTTTACCGTTTCGCAGCTCGGCAACTCCTACTCGAACCGGTTTTGCCGGGGATTCCTCCGCAATCAATCAGTTCTGATGAAGTTCGCTGGATGAATTCCGCGATTCGCAAGAGGCGTCCGAGGTCACCCTCATTAGATCGCTGATAACCCTTCCTCTTTGTCTCGCCTATACGAACTACGAAAGGCGAAGTAGATGGATATGCACTGGTTAACGTCCCGAAGCTGCAAAGCAAAATCGAATCCGCGGCAATTTTTACCGCTTTAAAATAATCCGTTGGCAGATACCCAGAGAGTTAGTTACAGGTAGATGGAACGAACCCTTCCCAAGGACTCGGTATCCAGATCCAGCTTCAGGAGGCCACAATGCGCCGAATCCTGTTTTCCATTCTTGTTACGTTGTGTCTGGCCGGACTGGCTTGCGGGCAAGCCAACGGGAAACTTCAACTTCTTGGCGTGGCTCTTTCCCGGCTGATGGATGTTGCCCGAAGGAGACAACCGATGAATGGCCGAAGGATCAACCCCGTCCAACGCTCGCTCTCGCGCCCACTCACGATACTGGGCGCCGAACGCAAACCCTTTTTCTTCGCCATGTGCGTCGGCGCAGGTACGTTCAACCTCGCCATCCAGATGTCACGCAACATTAAAAACATGCCCGCGCGTTATCACGCGCTCTTCTCGCAATGGAGGAACGGTTCTGCGCTCAACACGTTCGGTAAACCACCATACTGAATCAAGGGCTGTATCCGGCACTAAGGCACTGGATCTACCACAAGGGGGTTTGCACGGATTTCGAAGGGGGTGCAATCGGCGATGGGAACTGGCCGGTATCAACCCTGCCGTCATCCGGCAACAAATGGGACATAGCTCGCACCGCAGGACAGCTCTTTATAGCGGAGAAATCCCTCTGGATCAGGTCCGCGCAGCGTTCTCCAGCAAGTTATTGGAAAAAATGGAAAACGAGGTAGCTGCGTAAGTGCTTGAAAATAATGGAGCGGCCTATGAGAATCGAACTCACGCCTGAACCTTGGCAAGGTTCCGTACTACCATTATACTAAGGCCGCTCAACCGACACTTCTTTTATAACACGCAGCTGCAAAAAGCCACAAGGCCCGGTTCGCTCGCCGTTTCGGACACAAGAAATTTCGAGCTTAAGAAACCTGCGAAACGCGCGCAGACTTAACCACGGGAGAGTTGCGCTGGCGATCCGCGAACTTTGTGGCTTTGTCTTTGTCGGTGTAAACGCGGCCGAACTTCTCGCCGTCCGCGTAGGCAATGGTAACGAGCCAGTGATGGTGCTTTCGCCGCTTGTCGGTATTGAACGTTTTGCGTTCACTTGCCGGGGACTTTTTAGCCATAGTTTTGCTTCACTCCGCCTAGTTCGACTTCGCACTATCGCAAGAAACAGCCGCTTCGCGCAAGTACTGATTCAGCTACTATCGCGCAAGAAAAACTGCGCACGATATTCTAAGCGGATTAGATGCGCGGCCTGGCTCCGGGGCTACAGGTTACTTATTGAGATACGCGGTGCGTGAAGAGAACCAGGACGCCAACAGGCCAATTTAGACTGTTTTCTGGGCAGCCTGGTTGCTACCCGGGGCCGTTTGGCGGCATCAAACAAGTGCGCTTTTAAATGATTTTTGATGAAACATTTTCACGGCTCATTCGTCTTTATAAGCAGAGGAGAAATGAACAGCTGCATGCGGCGGAACGGAATAAAGCTCATGAATTTACACAAACTACCGCCTGTTTTGGAAGATCTCAGGAACCATAGTCCCGAGCAGGTTGCCGAATTGCGCGTGTTGCTATCGTCGGACGCGCCTTCGCGGCCCGATCCGCGGCGGCCTGGATTCTTCGAAGTGGAAGGCTCGGAAAGCGTTTACTACGTTTTCCGCTATCCAAACGGTTCGAAAGTATTGTTGCTTGGCGTGTGGGAACGCGACCCCGTGGCTCAACTGGTTTCCTGTTCTTGCCCTGCGGCTTAAGAACTGTTGCGCAGTACGCTTAATCTTCATCTAAATCCAAAGCGACCGAATTGATGCAGTAACGAAGGCCTGTGGGGTTTGGGCCGTCGTCAAAGACATGTCCAAGGTGTGCATCGCACTTGCTGCACTTCACTTCGACCCTCTTCATTCCATGGCTTAAATCGGTTTCGGTTTCCACGGCTTCTGCGGCAGCGGGAGCGTAAAAGCTGGGCCAGCCGGAGCCGGAGTGGTATTTCGTTTCCGAGCGAAAAACCGGCTGACCGCAGCAGACACATTTGTAAGTGCCCGCGGTTTCGGTGTTTTCATATTCGCCGGTGAAGGGCGGTTCTGTACCTTTCTGGCGGGTCACATGATACTGATTCTGCGTGAGTTGCTTGCGCCAGGCGGCTTCATCTTTCTTGAGTTTGTCGGTCATGGTTTGCCTCTGAGCAGTATGAGATACAGAAATGCGGCTTGACGTTACAATTCTATTCGAACGGGGGCGAGTGGGAAATGACACCAGATTGCTGGGGTCATTCTTGATGATTGACAGAATAGGACAGATTCTTTAGTCTAGAAATTCATGATTTCGAACCACCGCAAGCACGGGCATCATCATCACGGCAGAATGCCGCGTGCTCTGAGGTGTGCGTAGAGATTTCGAAAGACAAAGCACTCTTTGGCCCGCTGGCGATGAAAAGCCCAGCGGGTTTTTTGTTTTTGGACGACTGTGGAGGGGAAAGTGGAGATTGCATTCGAAAAAGCGGGCGGACTGGTTCCGGCGATCGTGCAGGATTTTTCGACGGGCGACGTTTTGATGCTGGGCTTTATGAATGATGTGGCGCTTGCGGAAACGCGGAGGACAGGCGAAGTGGTGTTTTTCAGCCGGTCGCGGAACAAGCTTTGGAAAAAGGGAGAGTCGAGCGGGCACGTGCTGAGAGTTCGCGAGCTGCGGATTGATTGCGACGCGGATGCGATCCTGGCGCGAGTGGAACCGGTTGGGCCAGGAGTTTGCCATGAGGGGTACCGGAGCTGCTTTTTCCGGAAACTGGAAGCGGACGGCGAGGCGCGAGTGACCGACCAAAAAACCTTTGAGCCGGAGCGTGTGTACGGCGGCGGAAAATCCGCGGGAGAGAAGCGATGAGCGGGACGCGATTGAAGTTGGGAATTCCAAAGGGGAGCTTGCAGGACGCGACGATTGATCTTTTTGCGCGAGCGGGATGGAAGATCACGCTGGGCTCGCGGAGTTATGTGCCGACGATTGACGACCCGGAAATTGAATGCTTGATGGTGCGCGCACAAGAGATGGCGCGTTATGTAGAGACAGGGGCGCTTGACGCAGGAATTACGGGGCACGATTGGGTTGTGGAGACTGGCGCGAATGTGGAAGAGCTGGCGGAGCTTGTGTATGCGAAGCAGCGGCTGGCGCGAGTGCGGTGGGTGCTGGCGGTGCCGGAAGATTCGGCGGTTCGAAACGCGAAGGATTTGGAAGGGAAAGTGATTGCGACTGAAGTGGTGCACATCACGGAAAAATATTTGCAGCAGTTTGGGGTGAAGGCGCGTGTGGAATTTTCGTGGGGCGCCACCGAAGTGAAAGTGCCTCAGTTGGCGGATGCGATTGTGGAAGTGACGGAGACAGGATCGTCATTGCGGGCGAACCGGTTGCGTGTGGTGGATACGGTATTGGAGTCGGCGACGGTTTTTATCATGAATCGCGCGGCCGCCGCAGACGACGCGAAACGCGAGAAGGTGGAAAATTTGATTTTGATGTTGCAGGGAGCGATTGCCGCGGCGAGCAAGGTTGGATTGTTGCTGAACGTGCACCGGAATGATCTGGAAGCGGTGCTGGGGGTGCTGCCGGCGCTGAAAAAGCCGACGATTTCGGCACTGAGCGATCCGGAATGGGTGGCCGTGAATACGATTATCGAAGAAGCGGTGGTGCGGCAGATTTTGCCGAAGTTGAAAGCGGCGAAGGCGCAAGGGATTGTCGAATATCCTTTGAACAAGATCGTGCTCTGATGAAAATTCTGAAACTGACGCCGGAAGTTGAGAAAGAATTGCTAGCCGCGCGGGAAATGCACGACGCTGAGGCGGAGCGAGCGGCTGCGGAAATCATTGCGGAGGTTCGGAAACGCGGAGATGAAGCGCTATTTGAATTTGCGCGGAAGTTCGACCATTCGGAATTTTGCGAAAAAGATTTGCGTATTGGAACAGGCGAAATGAGCGCAGCGAGGATGCGCGTCTCGCCGCACTTTCTGCGAGCGATTCGACAGGCATCGAAAAACATCCGAACTGTTGCAGAAAAACAACTTCCGAAACCGTGGAGTTTCGTCGTCGAGGCCGGCGTTCGCATTCATCAGCGAGTGACGCCGATCGAGTCGATCGGATGCTACATTCCCGGTGGGAGATTTGCGTTGGTATCTACGCTTCTGATGACAGTGATCCCCGCGCAAGTTGCGGGAGTCCCACAAATTACCGTGGTATGCCCGAAGCCGAATGAGGAGTTGCTGGCCGCGGCGGATGTTCTGGGCGTTAGAGAAATCTTGCGAATCGGAGGCGCACAGGCTATTGCGGCTCTTGCGTACGGAACCGAGTCTGTTCGACGCGTGGAGAAAATCTTCGGGCCGGGCAACCGGTTTGTGACGGCGGCGAAGCAGATTGTCTCGAGTGATTGCGGGATTGATCTTCCGGCTGGGCCGACGGAGGCGATTGTTCTGGCGGATAGGGGCAATGCGCGCTGGATTGCCGCTGATCTGCTGGCGCAGGCGGAACACGCTCCGGACGCGGGAAGCTTTCTGGTGACGACTTCTGAGAAATTTGGAGAGCGCGTGGCAAAGGAAGTTGAGACTCAGTTGGAACAATTGCCGAAAACAAATCCGGCACATCAATCCATGAAAACCGTTGGAGCGGTCCTGGTCGCCAGCTCGCAGAAAGCTGCATCCGAATTTGTAAGTCGGTTTGCGCCGGAACATCTGAGCATTCCCTCCGGCTCGCGCGCGCTGCTTGCGCAAATCAAATCTGCCGGGACGATTTTCTCCGGGCCTTGGGGAGCGCAACCGTTTGGCGACTACGTTTCCGGCAGCAATCACGTGCTGCCGACGGGCGGTTGGGCGCGGCGCAGAGGAGGACTCTCGGCTGGGGATTTTGTGAAATGCTGCACAGTGCAGGAGATCAACCGCGCTGGAATGAAACGGCTGGCGGCGAGCGCGGAGGCACTCGCATCGGCTGAAGGGCTACTGGCGCACAAAAACGCGGTGAGCGTGCGGCGATGAAAACGAAATTGCCGATTCGCCAAGCGATTCTGGAGCGCAAGACGTATGAGCCGCCAGCCGAGGGGCGCGAGGGGAAAATCCGGCTGGATTTTAATGAAAATACGGCGGGATGTTCGCCGGTGGTGCTGCGAGCGCTTGCGAAATTGACTGGCAAACAACTGGCAATGTACCCGGAGGTTTTGAAGGGGACGGCAAAGTTGGCACGGTATTTCGGCGTTGCGCAAGAGGAATTGGTTTTGACCAATGGCGGAGACGACGCGCTGCGCGTGTTCTTCGATGCGTTTGTGGATGCAGGTTCACACGTTTTGATTTGCGAGCCGACGTTTCCGATGTACCGCTACTACGCGGAGATTTACGGAGCGCGGATTGATGTTTGCCGCTACGACGAGGAGATGCGGTTTCCGTTGAAGGATGTATTGAAGGCGCTGCGGACGAGGCCGCGGGTTTTCTTCTTGGCAAACCCCAATAATCCAACGGGAACGCTGGTGCCGCTGGGTGATTTGCGGCGGATTTTGGAGGCGGCTCCGCGTACGGCGGTCGTGTTTGACGAAGCGTACGCGGAATATTCCGGACTCACGACGATTCCGTGGATTCGAAAGTATCCGAATCTTTTTGTGGCGAGGACGTTTTCGAAAGCGGCAGGGCTGGCGAGTTTGCGGCTTGGCGGGATCGTTGCACGCAAAGACTCTCTGGAGTTAGTGCGGCGGGCGATGCCGCCTTATCCGATCAATTTGGCGGCGCTGGTTGGCGCTGTGGCAGCGGTGGGAGACCGCAAAACGATGCACGGGCATGTGCTCGAAATTTTGAATACGCGGGAGTGGTTCACGAAAGAGTTGAGAACTCTGGGCGTCAGAACCTTTCCGAGCGCGGGCAATTTTCTGCTGGCGAATTTTGGGCCGAAGGGTCCGGTGTTGTTTGCCCAGCTTGAAAAGAGGGGCATTTTGCTGCGCGAGCGGACAAAAGCAATTGCTCCGGGATTCGTGCGAATTGGAATCGGCGCGCGTGAAGAGATGCGAACTCTGCTTGGAGAAATCAGGCGATTGGGAAAGGGGCGGTGATGCCGCGCAGAGCAAAAATTCACAGGAAAACGGCGGAAACGGACATCCGCCTGCAACTGAATTTGGATGGGCGAGGGAAATCGCGGATTGCGACGGGAATTCGATTTTTCGACCACATGTTGGATCTCGTGGCCCGCCACGGAGCGTTTGATTTGGAGATTGCGGCGAACGGCGACCTCGACGTGGATCAACACCACACAGTGGAAGATGTGGGCATCACACTGGGCGAGGCGGTGGCGAAGGCGATCGGTTCGAAACGCGGGATTCTGCGCGCGGGGTATTTTTTGATGCCGATGGACGAGACGCTGGCGGCAGCGGCGGTGGATTTGAGCGGAAGGCCATATTGCGTGGTGAATGCGGAGATCAAGGCAGATCGCGTTGGGGATTTTCAGGTGGAGCTGCTGGAAGATTTTTTCAACGGATTTGCTTCGGCGGCGCGGGCGAATGTGCATCTGCGTTGTTTGTACGGACGGTCGTCTCATCATCAAGTTGAAGCGATTTTTAAGGCGTTTGCGCGAGCGCTGCGATTTGCGGTGGCGCGGGACAAACGGTTGAAGAATGTTTTGCCCAGCACGAAAGAGCTTCTATGAAGGTGGCGATTGTTGATTACGGCGCGGGAAATGTTCCGTCCGTAGAGCGCGCGCTGCGAAAGCTGGGCGCGAATGCGGCTCGCGTAAACGACGCAGATGCGCTTGCGTCGGCGCGGGCCATGGTGTTGCCGGGGGTTGGGCATTTTGCGGCGTTGATTAGGGCGTTGGATGAACGAGAGCTTCGAGCACCACTCAAAGATGCGATTCTGAGCGGCAAGCCGTTTCTTGGAATTTGCTTGGGCTTGCAAGCGCTCTATCAATCGAGCGAAGAGGCGCCGGATCTTGCGGGGCTGGGGATTTTTCCGGGAAAGGTATGCGGACTTCCGGCGAATGTGAAATTGCCGCATATGGGTTGGAACCGATTGAAGATGCGGCGTAGTTCGCCGCTGCTCGAAGGACTGACGGAAGATCACTACTTTTATTTTGCGCACAGCTTTGCGGCACAGGCTGCGGATGGGGAAACGCTGGCCGTCTGCGATTACGGAGCAGAGTTTGCGGCGGTGCTTGAGGTGGATCGCGTTTGCGCAGTGCAGTTTCATCCGGAGAAAAGCGGAGAGGCCGGCGCTCTGTTGCTTGCGAATTTTTTGAGGCTGGCGGCATGAGCCTGGCGCGGCGAATTATTCCCTGCCTGGATGTGGACGGCGCGCGCGTGGTGAAGGGCGTGAATTTTGTTGGGCTGCGCGACGCGGGCGATCCGGCGGAGCTTGCGGCGCGATACAACGCGGAAGGCGCGGATGAGCTTGTGGTGTTGGATATTGCGGCGTCGCGCGACCGGCGGCCAACATTTTTGGAGACGATTCGACGCGTAGCGGAGCAACTGGCGATTCCGCTGACCGCGGGAGGCGGAATTCGAACGCTGGACGATGCGCGGGCCGTGGTGCTGGCCGGCGCGGACAAAGTTACGGTGAATACGGCGGCAGTGGAGCGGCCAGATTTGATTTCAGAACTCTCGCGCGAGTTTGGCGCGCAGGCCGTGGTGCTGGCGATTGACGCAAAACGCGAAGGCGAACACTGGGATGTGCGGGTGCGCGGTGGGCGCGATTCGGCAGGATTGGATGCGCTTGTGTGGGCGCGGCGGGGCGTGGAAGTGGGTGCCGGAGAAATTCTGCTCACGTCCATGGATAAGGACGGTACGCAAAGCGGGTTTGATATGGCGCTGACGGCTGAAATTTCGAGCCGCGTATCCGTTCCTGTGATCGCGTCGGGCGGAGCGAAACTGCCGCAACATTTTGCGGAGATTTTTAGTGCTGGGATGGCGGACGCGGCGCTGGCGGCGTCCATTTTTCATGACGGCGTGCAATCCATTCGCGAGTTGAAAGAGTTTCTTAAGAGCAAGGACATTGAGGTTCGGCTCCCGTGCTGATTCCCTGCATTGATTTGCAGAGTGGCGAGGCGGTGCAGCTGGTGCACGGACGGAAGCGCGAGTTGGCCGTGGCGGACGTTTTTGGGTTGTTGGAACGGTTTAAGGAGTACGCCTGGCTGCACGTGATTGACCTCGATGCTGCGATGGGCAAGGGCGACAACAACGATTTGGTCGAAGAGCTTTGCAAGAGCGCGAAAGCAAAATACAAAATGAAAGTGAGAGTTGGCGGCGGGATTCGAACTGTGGCGCGCGCGGAGGAGTTGATAAGAGCTGGAGCGGCGCAGGTGATTCTTGGAAGCGCCGTTTTTCGCGAAGGCAAAGTCAATCTGCGGTTGCTGCGCTCGTTGAATAAAAAAATGTCGCGTGGGCGTGTGGTGATCGCGCTGGATACGTGGAAGGGACGAATCACTGTCCATGGTTGGAGAAAATCGCTGGCATTACATCCGCAGGAAGTGATGCCGACGCTTGAAGCCTTTTGCGCGGCGTTTTTGTGCACGGATGTAGACCGGGAAGGCACGATGACTGGCGCGAATTTGAAGTGGTTTGGCTTGTTGCGCGAGGCCACGCCGCATCCGATCATCGCTGCGGGCGGGATTAAGACGCGCGGCGAGATCCGAGCGCTTGAAAAACTCGGAATGGACGCAGCTGTGGGAATGGCTGTGTACAAAAACCGGCTGCGCTGAAGCGCGAGACACTAGCGAAGATACGCGTCGGTGACGTACTGCTGGACCATACGCTGGGTGTTAAAGAACGAGCCGTTGATGGCGATGGCGTGGAGCATGACTTCGAGAAATTTTTGGCGCTCGTTGTAGTAGAGAGGCAGGATCACGTTTTCGAGCTTGTGATAGAGCGACTCCGATTCACCCTCGTTGTCGGTGGAAACGTCGGTGCCGCGATGAAGTTCGCCGATGGACCAGCCGGTGACTCCCTCAATGTGACCCTCGACCCACCATCCATCGAGAATGCTCAGGCTCGGGACGCCGTTCAAAGCGGCTTTCATGCCGCTCGTGCCGCTTGCTTCGAGCGGAAATTGCGGTGTGTTGAGCCAGAGATCCACGCCCGCAGTAATTTTCCCGCCAAGGTCCATGTTGTAGTTGTCCAAGAAAACGGTTTGCACCGTTTTCTTGAGAGCCTTTTTGGCTTTATAGATCTTCTTGATGAGTTCCTTGCCGCCGCCGTCGTTGGGATGCGCTTTGCCCGCGTACACAATCTGAAACTTTCCCGCGTGCTTGGCGATTTCGCGCAGTCGGTCGAGACCGGAGAGAATCAAATCGGCGCGCTTGTAGCCGGTGGCGCGGCGGGCAAATCCGATAGTGAAAACATCTGGGTCGAGTTTCAGGCCGGTTTTTTGACGGACAGTTTCAAAAAGTTCGTGCTTTGAAATGAGATGCGCGGCCCAGACTTCTTCGGCGGGAAGCCCGAGGGCGCTGCGCAGGCTGTAATTGTCTTCACGCCAAGTGGGAATATAGCGATCGAAGAGTTGCCGAAAAGCGGGCGCAGCCCAGGTTCCAGCGTGAACGCCGTTGGTGATGGCTTCGATCAAAAATTCCGGGAACATGCGGCGGGAAACTTCACCGTGTTTTTTTGCCACGCCATTGACGAAATTGCTGAGGCTGAGCGCAAGGTGCGTCATGTTGACGGAGGCGCCGTGACGGGCGGCGTCATGCAAGTCGGGAAAATTTGTTTCGGCTTGCAATGCGCGCTTGAGAAGTTCCGCGGAAGAAGCGTCCTTCAGATCCAGGAAATCTGTCTGAGCGGGGAACGCGCGGGTCAGGAGTTCGACCGGGAAACGATCGTGGCCAGCGGGGACTGGCGTGTGCGTTGTGAACACGCACATGCTGCGCACTTTTTCGATGTCATCGCCGGTGACAGATTTGTGGCCGGCCTTGGCGGCCTCTTCACCGAGGAGCTCGAGTGTCAGCAGAGCGGCGTGGCCTTCGTTCATGTGGTAACGCGAAATGTCATCGTAGCCAAGGGCGCGAAGTATGCGCACGCCGCCAATGCCGAGCAAAACTTCCTGGCAGAGACGATAGTAGGAATCGCCGCCGTAGAGACTGCCGGTGAGACTGCGGTCGCGTTCTTCGTTGGAAGGAAGATCGGCGTCGAGAAAATAGACAGGGACAATGTGGCCGCGCGCCCCGACGGCGTCGTAACGCCAGACGCGCAATTCCACGCGGCGATTTTCCAGCGGGACGGTGACGCGGGCGGATTCCTCTTTCAGAAAATCCTCGACGCGCCATTCGACCGGTTCTTCGGTTTGCACGCCCTCGTCGGACAAAACTTGCGTGAAATAGCCTTTGCGGTAGAGGAGCGAAATGGCCACCATGGGCAGCTTCAGATCAGCGGCCGCGCGAATTGTGTCGCCGGCAAGAACGCCAAGTCCGCCCGAATAGGTGGGCATGGCATTCTCCAGCGCAATTTCCATTGAGAAATAAGCAACCAGGCGTTTTTGGTTCGTCAATTCGTTTGCCGTCCGATATTCGCTCCGCTTGGCGCGAAGCCGCTCACACAGAAATTCAAGGGCACGATGCGATTAGCATTCTATTTTCAGGGATTCGGCGGGCGCAAGCAAGGGCGCAGCGAAGAGATGTTTAGCATTTGCGAAAATTCCGAGAATTCGCTGGCTGGAGGGGTTACGATTGCGGCTACGCTGTCAATGTCGAAATGGTTGTGACGGAGGGGACCCGCATGCCCGAAGGGGCACCCAGATGGCGCCTAGGCTTCTGGAGTTTGATCGTCACGCAGTTTCAGGGCGCGTTTAATGAAAACGGCCTGAAGTATTTTTTCATCTACCTGATTCTTTCCCTTCATCTGGATACAAAACAGGAAGACCACCTGATTTTTCTCATTGGCGCGCTGTTCGCCGCGCCTTTCATATTGTTTTCAATGACAGGCGGGTACTTGGCGGACCGGTTCAGCAAACGCTCCGTCACTATCGGCACAAAGATTTTCGAGATTGCAGTTGTGATCTTTTCTGTATCCGCGCTTTTGGGCTTTCATTCGCACACAGAATCGACAATCCCACTTCTTCTCGTGGCAATCTTTCTGGCGAGCAGCCAGGCGGCCATCTTTGGTCCTTCCAAGTACGGATTGCTGCCGGAACTCTTGCCCGAATCTGAACTCTCCTGGGGAAACGGCGTCATCGAGTTGGGGACGTTTCTGGCAATCATCGCCGGAACCGTGATTGGCTCGCGTCTTCCTGAACGCTTCTCCGGGGGCGAGGTTAACGGAGCCTACTTCTTTCTGGCTTGCTCAGTCGCCGGGCTGCTTACGGCATATTTCATTACGCGAGTGCCTGCTGCCGATCCTGCGAAGAAATATCGCATTAACGTTTTTGGCGATCTTTTCACCCATCTTCGCAATTCCCGTTTGGATCGCGCTCTGTGGCTTGCCATTGTTGGAAATACGTATTTCTGGTTTCTGGGAGCGCTGCTGCAATTCAATGTGGTGCTCTATGGCGAACGCGTGTTGCATGTGCCCGCCAGTCAGAGCGCAGAACTACAGGCCGCGATAGCGATAGGCATCGGCGTTGGAAGTTTCGTCGCAGGCTCGTTATCGGGCGGAAGAATTGAATACGGTCTTGTGCCGCTTGGCGCTTTGGGGATGACCGTCTTCGGATTTCTTCTTTCGCTTTCGCATCTCACGTTCCTAAATATTTTAATCTTACTCGCAGCTCTCGGTTTCTCCGGCGGTTTCTTTATTGTCCCGGTTAGCGCACTGATTCAGCACCGGCCTGACGAAAAGGACAAGGGCGGAGTGATCGCCTCGGCAAATTTGCTTTCCTTTATCGGCGTTGCCGCGGCGGCGGGCGTCCCCACACTTTTTTCACAATATCTGCATCTTGGACCGAGAGCAGTTTTTTTGTGGGCTTCCGTTGGCACGCTGATCGCAGCGACCTATCTAATCTTCTTGTTGCCGGACTCTTTGCTTCGGCTGCTGCTTTGGCTTGCGACGCATACGCTATATCGCATACACACGAAAGGCGGGGAGAACGTGCCGGCGCGGGGCGGGGCGATGCTCTGCCCGAATCATTCGTCCATGGTGGATGGCGTTTTGTTAATCGCGAGCACGGACCGGCCCATTCGATTTTTGATGTTCAAAGGGTCGTACGAGCACTGGCTAGTAAAGCCGTTCGCAAGAATTCTCGGCGTGATTCCAATTGCTTCGAACCAGGGGCCGCGGGAATTGATTCATTCGTTGCGGGCAGCAACCGACGCACTCAAAAATGGCGAACTGCTCTGCATTTTTCCTGAAGGCCAAATGACGCGTATCGGACAAATGCTTCCGTTCCGGCGAGGGCTCGAACGAATCATGAAGGGCGTGGAAGCGCCGATCATTCCCGTTTACATTGACGGCGTATGGGGCTCGATTTTCAGCTTCGCGGGCGGCAAATTTCTCTGGAAATTTCCGCGCAAAATTCCATACCCAGTGCAGGTTACATTCGGCCCACCGCTCCCCTCGAGCTCTCCCGCGCAGGAAGTGCGGCGCAAGGTGCAAGAGCTGGGCGTGGATGCCTTCGGAGACCGCAAGAGCCGCTTGCAAACAATCTCGCGCGCATTTATTCACACGGCGCGCCGCCATCCGTTTCATTTCGCAATGGCCGATGGGCGCACGCCGAGGTTGAGCTATTTTTCGGCGCTGACGAAAGCCATATTTCTTGCACGACGGTTGCGGAAACACTGGAAAGATCAGCCGATGGTAGGACTTTTCCTGCCGCCATCCATACCCGGCGCGCTGACGAATTATGCCGCGATGTTGATGGGAAAGGTTCCGGTAAATTTGAACTATACGGTTTCCTGGGAATCGCTGGAGTCCTGCGCCCGACAATGCGAACTGAAAACGACAGTCACGTCAAAGTTGTTTCTTGAAAAAATAAAAGTTCAACCACCCGGAGAAGTAATTTATGCGGAAGACCTTGCGGCGAGCCCCGGATTTTTTGAAAAAATGGCGGCACTCTTCGGCGCGCTATTTCTGCCGACAGGAATGTTGCAAAAATTCTGCGGAGCAACACGAAAGACGACTCTCGACGATATCGCGACTGTGATTTTTTCAAGCGGCTCAACTGGCGAGCCAAAGGGCGTCATCCTTTCGCACTACAACATTGCATCCAACGTCGCACAGTTGTTGCAAGTCTTCATGCTGGACAAGAACGACCGCGTTCTCGGCATTCTTCCCTTCTTCCATTCGTTTGGTTTCACGGCAACGCTTTGCCTGCCCGCCGCTTCGGGTATTGGCGCGGTTTTTCATCCTAGCCCGCTCGATTCGCGAGCGATCGGCGCGTTGGTCAGTCAACATTCCGTCACCATGCTTATAGCCACGCCGACCTTCCTGAATGCGTACACGCGCCGGTGCACGCCGGAAGATTTTGGCAGCTTGCGCATCGTGATGGCCGGCGCGGAAAAATTGCCGGACCGCATTTCGATCGCGTTTGAGGATCAATTCGGCATTCGGCCGCTCGAAGGATACGGCTGCACGGAGTGTTCGCCGGTGGTCGCCGTCAATACGTATGATTTTCGCGCGGCGCAGTTCCGCCAGGTCGGCGCGAAGCGCGGGACGATTGGACATCCGCTCCCGGGAATTGCGATCCGGATTGTGGATCCGGACAGCAGCGAATTGCGCGCCGTAGGCGAGCCTGGGCTGCTGCTTGTTCGCGGCCCCAACATCATGCAGGGTTATTTGAACCGTCCGGAAAAAACGGCTGAGGTTTTGAAAGACGGCTGGTACAACACGGGCGACATCGCCACGGTTGATGAAGACGGTTTCCTGCGAATCACGGATCGCCTTAGCCGCTTTAGCAAAATCGGCGGAGAGATGGTGCCGCACATCAAGATCGAAGAAAAATTGCAGGAGATCGCGCAAGCAACAGAACAGGTGTTCGCGGTCACGGCAGTGCCGGATGAAAAGAAGGGCGAGCGATTGATCGTGCTGACGACGCTTGCCGAGGAAGACCTCGCGACAACGCTTGAAGGTTTTGCGAAAGCGGATTTGCCTGCTTTGTGGAAGCCGCGGGCGGATAATTTTCTGCGGATTGAAGCGCTGCCGTACCTTGGAACCGGAAAACTGGACTTGCGCCGATTGCGCGAACTCGCATTCGAACTCACTGGCGCGAGCAAATGATTTTCTCGAAAAGCAGCCGGCCGATTCGGCGCACCATCATTACTGTGGCCGCGCTCGGCATTTGGTTTTACAGCCAATCGCTCCTTGGCGCTCGGCCATCACCGACGGCGGGAGTTGGAGATGGCTTGCACCGGCTTACTGCGCCGCTGAATTCGTATTTCGGCGCGCACGCAAACGCTGCGAATGTGCTGCTGATCGTCAGCTCGGGCCTGATTGATTTGCTCGCGCTATTTCTGCTGCTACGTTGGCTGTTCGGCGAGAGTGTGCGTCCGTTTCTGGGACTTTTTCTGTTGATGGTAACCAGGCAAATCGTCCAGGCATTTTGCGCGTTGCCGGCGCCTCCGAATATGATCTGGCACTACCCTGGATTCCCTTCTCTGCTGGTTACCTACTCCGTTGCGGGCGATTTCTTTTTTTCTGGGCACACGGCGATAGCCGTTTTCGCAGCGACTGAAGTCGCCAGGCTGAAAAACAATTGGCTTACCGCGTTTGCCATCTTGGTGGCAATCTTTGAGGTCGCGGCGGTGATCGTGCTGCGAGCGCACTACACCATAGACGTTTTTACGGGCCTCGTTGTTGCATTATTGGTTGCTTCGACCGTCGATCGACTGTCCACGCCCATCGATCGCTTTGTCGAAAAGCGCGAAGAGCGGGTTCCGTAAGAGTTGCGCTTCTCCGGTTGCATAGGGAAAGCCGTCACCAGGGCCGAATCTTTCTCCACTTCGTTTCGCCGAGGGACCAGGCTCCGTCGATTCCCGGCGCGAGAGCGTCACGGATCTGCATGCGAGCACGCAGCAAACGGGATTTCACGGCGACCACAGAAATCCCAAGTATTTTTGCGGTTTCCGCCGTGCTGTAGTTTTGCACGTCGCGAAGAAGAATGACTTCCCGCGCGGCAGGCGAAAGCGTGTCCAATGCGCGTTGCAGTGCCTCACGCAGTTCCGTGCGCTCCAGACTCTCCGAGGGAATTTCGCGCCAATCGGCGAAATCGCGCGGGCGATATTCACTTTCGCCGTCGGTGACCTCTTCATCCAAGGAGCGATAGAGGTGGCGGTGCGCCTTGCGCAACTTCATGCGCCCTTCGTTGATGGTGATTTGCGTAATCCACGTGCTGAATTTTGATTCGCGGCGAAATCCTGCGAGGTGCGTCATTGCTTTGAGGACCGCCTCTTGCACGGTTTCTTCCGCATCGTGCTCGTCCTTCAAAATTGCGAGAGCCACACCATAGAGTGGGCCGACGTGCGGCCGAATCAGCTCCACAAAAGCCTCTTTGTCGCCGGCCAGGAAGCGATCGACGAGTTGCGCTTCATCGCGCGAATTCCGGACAGATGCGGCGCTCATTCCTTGCTTTGACGTGCCTATCACAGAAATTTCTTTTTCGAATTGAAGAATTCGCGCGATGGAATTTTTTTTGGCGCAACCCGGTATATTCCATTGGGGCCGACCATCCAATGCGCGAGCACGAAGGGCACGCAACGCCGCAAACGGACCAGGTTTGACATACCGATTCTGGTTCACGCAACTTAGGATCGAGCACGAGCGCAAAAGTTACAGGAGATTGTGGGCGACAGCCATCTGCCCACTAGGCAGCATCGAGAAACCGGGCGCGAGAAACCGGGCGCGAGCAACCGGGGAAAGAGCTTCCAAATCGAGAAGCGTTAGAAAATCGATCGTCCTAAATTCGCGGTCGAGCGCGGGTTCTCCGCAGATGCGCGCGCCGAGATTCAAATAGGCGCGCAAAAGGCGCGGGGCGGTGACGCCAACCAGATTTGCCTGCTCCGAAGCTACTGCGAGCCCGAATCCGTCTTGTGGCTTTGTGCGCAGATCGAGTGGAGCAAGAAAAGGCTCAAGCTGGCGATAGAGCTCCATGCCTTCCGCCGGATCCTGCGATGCAAACGAGGAACAACCAACCAGGTAGCGTCCGCCGCGTTCCACGGCGTAAGCAGCGAGGCCCTTCCAGAGCAGATTGAGCACCTCGAAAGTGCGGTATTCTTTCAAAATTGCGGCACGGCCAACTTCCACCAACGAAACCCGCAGCGATTCCAGCCGTGAAAAATCAAATTCCCGTTCGCTGTAGTAACCGATATTTGCAGCTGCCGTAGGTCCGGTCTGCATTCGGTATGTTGCCACAACCTTGCCGGTGGGCTTGTGTTCAACGATGAGGTGATCGCAGACTCCGTCGAATTCGTCCGTGTCGTAGCCCGTAGCGAAGGCGCTTTCTAGTCCCTCGTTCAACTCCACGTTGAACACCAAAAAGCGGAGCCGGAACGCCTGCGCTTTTTCTTCAGGACTGTGGGCGAGGCGCACGGCATATTCACGCGCTTGTCCACGGCGCTCGGGATGTCTCGGTGCACGGATTTGCGCACGACGGTTGTTCGGTACGCCAGACAGCGAACAGGACACTTCAGCGGAGAGTTCGTGGTTAGCCTGCATTTTGTGGCTTCTCCTGACAGAGAGCCCGCTTACAGATTCCGGGCACCCAAAAAGAAACAGCCTTCAGAAACCAACCAACGACAAAAAAACTGAACCTTTCAGCTACTTGCTAGTCCTATACTTGACCCAGAAATACGGGGCGAATCCTACTCACGGGTTACTTGCACATGAAAAGAGCTTTACTGTCTCCTATCTGTATAGTGGCCGGACAGCGACCTTCGCGAAGACCAAAACGCTGTTGAATCTCGACAAAACTGGAATCGCAATTCAGGCTCTTTTTTTGACTCGTCTGCTCGTATATCCTGAGGACGCTTTTCCAACCGCAGTCCAGGACTATTCCATGAGCAACAAAGTCGTTTTAATCACAGGCGCTAGCGGCGCCCTCGGCAATTCCGTCACAAACCGCTTTTTAGCCAGCGGTGCAACGGTGGTTGGCACCTCACGAAAAATCACCGCGGACGAATTCCCTTTCCCGAATTTCCTAGCTATGCCCGCGGATTTCACAAACGATTCCGCTGTGCGAGCGTCCGTGAACTCCATTGTGCAAAAATATGGAAGGTTAGACACCGTCATCCATGTACTCGGCGGATTCGCCGGCGGAAAATCCGTTGCGGAAACGGACGACGCCACATGGAACCAAATGCACGATCAGAATTTGAATTCCGCGTTCTATGTCCTTCGCGCCGCGATTCCGCATCTCCGGAAATCCGGCAACGGCAGGATTGTGGCCATCGGCAGCCTTGCCGCGACTGCCGCACATCCAGGCCTCGGAGCGTACGTGACCTTTAAGGCTGCACTCAGCGTGCTCGTGCAGACGGTCGCGCTAGAAAACAAAGACGCGGGCGTCACGGCCAACGTTATTCTTCCCGGAACGATGGACACTCCGGCGAATCGCAAGGCCATGCCCAACGCTGATTTTTCCAAGTGGCTCAAAACAGAATCGGTCGCCGAGGTGGCATTTTTTCTTGCGCAGGATTCCGCGGCGCACATCACCGGCGCTGCGATTCCAATTGACGGGCAAAATGGCTAAAGTCTTGCGCTCCGGAGACCGTCGTCGCGTCCAACGCAATTACCCCGCTGCATTAGCTCTGTGAGTCATCTTGAAACTAACTGGCTGGCTGCCCCATGCTATGCACTCGAGGGTGTTCGTATGGCGGACGACGTCTATCTCATCAACAAGGCAAAAACTGAGTTTCGTGAAGGCTACAACGACGGCAACGTCGAGCAGGTGCTTTCGGTCTTCGACAACTCTTTGGTGGATATGTCTCAAGGGGAGCTCACCGGATTTGGCGAGGACGGACTGGATCGCATGCGTCAGCGGCTCGCGGCGCTCTTTGCGGAGTATCGCGTCAAAATGGCACCGATTGTCATCGACGTGATCGTCAACGACTCGAGTGCCTATGATTTCGGCTGGCACGAAATCACGCTGACGCCAAAAGCGGGCGGCCAGCCGCTTCATCAACGCTTGCGATATCTCGAACAATGGAAAAAGAACGCGGCGGGAGAATGGAAAATCACATTCTTCGTCAGCAACGAGGATCGAAAAGAAGTCTTCAATGGATTGCAACCGCGCTGGTTTATCAGTGAAGACGGAGTCGCGGCAAACTGAAATGTTCAGGAATTAAGGCTCGGCAGAAAAAGACACAGCCGAATTGTGAAATCAAGCATCCTTGATTTTGTTGTAGAGCCGCTTGCTGAATCCTTCCGGCACCGGGTACTCAACACCGTCCGCGATCAACTTCACGACGTTCTGCGTTCCGTCCAAAATCGCCTTGCAATGGGCGCACTCTTTGAAATGCGCTTCCATTCGCGCGCGGAGTTCGGGCTCCACGTCCTGGTCCACGTAATTGGAGATCTCTAGCCAGACCTCTCGGCAGCTGATTTCAATCACGCTCATTGGATACGCAATTCTCCCAAAAGTTTCTCCTACTGCCCAACCCTTGTTCTACCAGGGCCTCACCTTCTCGTACTCCTCTTTGCCGCCCACCCAGCTTCCGTCGAAGCCCGGTGCCAGGGCGTCTCTCATCTGCAGGCGAGCCCGCAGCAGGCGCGTCTTCACATTGCCCGTCGAGATGCCCAGGACTTGCGACGTTTCCTCAATGCTCAGGCGTTGGATGTCCCGCAAAACAAGCACTTCCCGGTACTTCTGCGGCAAGGCAGCCATGGCGCGTTTCAACGCGTCGCGCAGCTCTTTTCTTTGCAGCGCCTCGGACGGAACTTCCCGCCAATCGGCGTAATCCTTGGGAAAATATTCTCCTTCTTCGCCGGACTGCGGCTCATCCACCGACTCATATAGGTGCCGCCGGTCCTTTCTCAACTTCAGGCGCGCTTCATTAATTGTGATCTGGATGAGCCAGGTGCTGAATTTCGCTTCCCCGCGGAATCGCGCCAGGTTAGAAAAAGCCTTCAGGACCGCTTCCTGCGCCACCTCTTCCGCATCCGCCTGGTTGTTCAGGATGGACATCGCGGCCGTATAGACAGCTCTCTCATAGGGCCGGACCAGTTCGTAAAACGCCTCTTTTTCGCCGGCGCCCACGCGGCGTATCAGCTCCGCTTCATTCCTGTCCATAGATGGCTTTGACGTACCCGCCGACACCGAACCTCCGCGTACCGCCGTTGGAAATAACCCTATCATGAGACGAACACACCCGTGTGAACTCCTATCTGATGCGCAGGTTTGAAAAAAGTGGCAGGCTAATTGGACTTTCCCGCTTACTCAAGAAGCCACACGATTCAACAGACGATTTACTTCATCCATCGTCGGCATTGACGGCTGAGCGCCAACACGCGTTACGGAAACCGCGGCGGCTGCCGCGGCAAACTGCGCGCTTTCAAGCGGCGATTTTCCCAGCATTAAACCAACGGCAAAGGCTCCGTTAAAAGCATCCCCGGCAGCAGTCGTGTCGACGGCATCTACCGGAAAGGCGTTCACGTGCTGGCGGTCTCCGTCCCTGGTCGCAAGATAAGCTCCCCGCGAACCCATCTTAAGCACCACGCCCTTGGACTGCTTTAGCAATGCTGCCACTATTTCCGCAGGCTCGGGATTCGCTCCAGTTTTCATTTCCGGAATGCAGCAAACGATTTCAGTTTCGTTTGGTGTAAGCCAGCTGACGTTGCGGAGCAACTCTTTCGGCAGCTCCCTGGGTGGACTGGGATCCAGCATTAACGGGACATTCGCCTGCTTGCACACTGTCGCCAAACGCTCGATCGTCTCCAGGGGAATCTCAATCTGTGTGAGCACGATTCCAGCGCCTCGAATCGCTTCCTCGTTGTCGTCTATATCTTTCGGCGTGACGAGCCCGTTCGCTCCCGGCGTCACCACAATCGCATTGTCCCCATTCGGCGCTACGGCGATCAGCGCGACTCCCGATGGGCCGTTCGAAGCGCGAACACCGCTCACATCGACTCCGCTTCGAACCAATTGCGCGCGCAACTCTTCGCCGAACGTATCGGTGCCTACACGGCCGATCATACGAACCGGATGGCCAAGCCGCGCTGCAGCGACAGCCTGGTTCGCGCCCTTTCCGCCCGGATGCATTTGAAAATCGTTGCTGTGCACGGTTTCTCCAACAAGGGGAATCCGCTCCGCGCGAGCGACGAGGTCCATGTTGATACTCCCGACCACGACAATCGGTTTGCGATTCATGTTCAATTGACTATTTAAGAGCGGCGTAAAGCGCTGCCTTCCAGCCGGCAATATCCAACGTCCAATCGACACGCGTTTTCACCCGTTGCTTCAACGCCCATTTCCAGGTGTCCTTGTTGCGCCCGTCATCTGACACCGCCAGACGGTCCACAACCGTCATTCCCCGCGTCAATTCGCTCGCCGTTTCCACGTCAACATAGTGCATGCTCGAATTTGTGCATAGTTCGGGATGAAGCGTAATCGCCATGGCGATTGGATCCGGCAGCGAAATCCCACGTTCACCTGTTTGCATGTAATAAGCCTCCGCCGCAACGCTGTTGCAGCGGATGGCAAATTCAGTCACGGGCCTTCCCAGCGCCAAAATCCTGGAAATGTCTTCCTGATTGAGCGCCGCAGCCCCGCGGCACAAATGCCACCCCACGATCTCGATCTTCATGCCCGCTCTAAATACGATCCTTGCCGCCTCCGGATCCACCCAGATGTTAAACTCAGCCGCCGGCGTGACGTTCCCTTCGCAACAGGGTGCTCCGCCCATTACGACGCAACGTCCAATCGCCTCGACAATCCTCGGTTCTCGCGCCACAGCGAGCGCCAGATTCGTTAGCGGCCCCAGCGTGAGTATTTCGACTCCGGGATTCGCAAGGACGCTCTGAATGAGCGCATCCACCGCGTGCCGTGAGTCCGCACGCTTCGACGCCGGCGTGTATCCATGATCTCCAAGCCCATCCTTTCCATGAAACCACTGCGCAGTCACAAGCTCTCGCAGTAGCGGCTTCGCTGCTCCTGCACAAACCGGCGTGTCCGCTCCACACAGTTCTGCCGTGTAGAGAACGTTCTGCGTCGCCTGCTCGACAGGTACGTTCCCGGCAACAATCGTGATCGCCGGCACGCGAACCTCTGACGAGCGCAGCGCCATAATCAGCGCCACTACGTCGTCGGAACCGCCATCTGTATCAATCAGGAGCGTTCGCGTCATGGAATGCCTTGTTGTCCCTCTGAATTTTGGCCGCGGCGCACAACTATAACTGGAGTGGAGAGCCTACTCAATCGAGAGGGTCCGCAAGAAAAACACGGGGGCTCAAAAGCGGACAGACGACGGGGAAACAGACGACGAGGGCAGACGGGATGTTCCTCCATTTCGCATGAAGATACAGGAACCGCGATCAAAGCATCATCGGGCTGACTTAGAAAAAGAGTCAAAACCCGCACCCTGGAAACCAAGCGATGCGGCACCCCAATCTTTCCCAAAGCTCGGTCTATCCCCCACCCGCCCGAGTTTCCGAAAAACGAGGTTTCATCGCACCTGAGAAAATCTCTGCCACCAGTTATCTGGAGGCTCGGAATCGATCATGACGCCCTCTCTCACATCGGATCCGCCGTCGTAGTGGTAGAGTTGACGGGCGCGGTCAAATCCCTGAGGCCATCTCGATCCGCGAAAGGCCCGCGGAAGTGGAGGACCGTGCCATTCCGGGTCACTGGGAGGGCGATCTCCTGCGCGGCTCAAGGAACAGTCACATCGCGACCTTGGTGGAACGCCATTCGCGCTTTGTCATGCTGATCAAGGTACCCAGCAGAGATACGGCGGAGGTTGTGGGGGCATTGAGTAAACACGTTCGTAAACTTCCCGCTACCCTGCGACGCTCGCTGACGTGGGACCGGGGACTGGAGATGGCGAAACACAAAGACTTTACGGTGGCCACGGATGTGAAAGTCTACTTCTGTGATCCGCAGAGTCCCTGGCAACGCGGCTCGAACGAAAACACAAACGGGCTCTTACGACAATACTTCCCGAAGAACGCAGACCTAACCGACTATTCCCAGTCGGATCTGAACAAAGTAGCGCTGCGCTTAAATCAACGCCCACGACAAACTTTAGGTTTTCAGACTCC